>Ga0209489_100560_pt1 | contig 71299 bp, 29 predicted proteins | sample SiratrowhiteBW_FD_187527 | JGI IMG/M metagenome (GOLD analysis project Ga0209489, IMG submission 187527) | Root nodule microbial communities of legume samples collected from California, USA - Siratro white BW (SPAdes) (version 2) | ecosystem: Host-associated > Plants > Roots > Nodule | place... | reverse complement strand
CCCCACCCAAACCGATCCTAGGAAATAGAACCACGATTTCAAATAAAACAAAAATGTTAAAGTAAAATATATTCTTTCAATCAGCTCCTGCAATTCATACTTTAAATCTAATGAGTAACTTCATGTTAATCACAGGCCTGTATTCAAACTAGCTGAATGACAAATCCGTCCAATATGTTTTTTGAAATTATGTACAAGAAAATATCCACACAATTCACTTACTCCATCCTTTCAAAAACGTGAGATGGTACATCAAGAACAGACCACAAAACCATCACTGGCATAGAAATGACGGCTTCAGTTCTGACTTCTTCAACTTCATCACGAAGACCCAGATCTAAAACTTCAAGAGCAAATTTACTGTTCAAGCTTGGGCCTAGCTTTGATACTACTTGAAGAGCAAGGCATTTTGTTTTCCATGGACAATGATTATCAATAGCGACAGGCATATGAGTCCAGGGAAGTTTAAGCACAAGTATGAGGTCTACATGGTAATTCTCATCATCTAAAGGGTTGTATTCTTTGAGAGACGCATCTGATTGAGAGCAATTACAAAGTGAAACAAAATCAGAAGCATGAACTAGCAAACACCACAAATTTAAAATATAAGTACAGTAAATAAAATTAAAGGATATGTAAAAGAATTCTCATATTCAATTTTGACTCTAAGTGGGTTTATCCTTAACTCAACTTCACAAAATCAGCTTGTAAGGTGATGATTGCACCCAAATTACATATTACAATATGACCTTATTCTTAGTTGATACGAGATTCCTAACACATCCCCTAACGTCGAGGAATGACGGTCTCGAGTGTTAGATTAAATATTTATAAGTAGTTTAACAAGAACCAGATAACAATGGCACAATAACAGTCCCAAAGAACTTTACTAAGATAGGCTCTAAATGGCTCTGATACCATCTTAGTAAGTGGGTTTATACCTCACTCAATCTCACAAAATCGGCTTATAAGGTGAAGATTACACCCCACTTATATATTATAATCTAGTTTTATTCCTAATCGACATGGGATCGAACACTGACCACTGAGAGAAAGCTCAGAATGCAAAGAGTCCTTATAACTTTCCATCAAACAAATAAGCACAGTAATTTAATCAGTTAGGAAGAAGATTACTCCCCACTTATATTATTATGATATGGGATCCATCAAAGTAGAAGGGAAGAAGCACGGTAATTTAATTAGTAGGGAAGAAGTATGACATTTTATTGCTAAGGAAAGAGAAAAAGTTAAACGACGGTATCAATATATGCAAGGTAAAGCTTACTTTGAAAAAGCAATACACTGTGAATTCCTTCCAAGTATGTGGAAATATCTACAGTAATTGAGTTTCCTTGTTTTGCCTATAACACCAGCAAGTAAATTTATTAAAAAAAAAACAAATATATATATAGATATAGATATAGATAACAGGAATTTGTAACAGTACCTACCAACCTGATTAGCTATCCATGGAAGCCATGCAAGCATCTGCCGAAAGATTCTGAGAGACAGATCAATCTTTGGATAAATAGAGAAGGTAATGCACAAAATGCTAAGTGCAGATAAAGCAATTTCGGGCCTCAAAGAACCAGGTCTGACAGCAGGAGCATTTAATGAATCAACAAATGAAAGAAGGGATTTATTCATATGGCTAGCATAACCTTCTACTGTTTGGCAAGCAACTATATAACCACTTTTACGTTCCACGTCAAGACTGGCATCTGCAACAACAGTTTCTTCATTCAATTTTTGTCTCTTGATACTTAAACTATCCATATCCCGAATGGACCTCTTCTGGCCAAGCCTCCCACTTTCAATTGACTTCTCTTCCAATGCTAACACAGTTAAATCTTCATTGTTTCCTAGAATTCCCCTAACAAGATGTACACCAAGAGTAGACAGAGCAACCTCGAAGCACTCTATCAGAGGCAAACATGGTTCTGAATGATAAAGTGCAGATATGAGATATTCTGGCTTCCAGATATGAGGGGGACAAACTTCAGCAATCCTAGCATAGGCACTGCATAATGCAACCTGAAAGGACTTGTATCAGATCCTTTTCAACCTCAACCATTCACTAGCTCAAATTCATCATATTCCGGAATGAGAAGTGAATCAATGAATAGCTTCCCAGTTAACTAAATTGGTCTAAGGAAATTAAGTATCAATATTAACCTTAAGTTGCTGGCTTTTGGTTCTCCCCATCGATTGAAGGAATACATTGACTAAATCAGCAGCTGTTAATTTGATAACATCTTCTGGACAGCTAGAGTAGAGTGTATTAAGGCAAATACCCATCGACGAATCATAAGCCATATTTCTGCGGGAGAATAAACCTAATGTTTGTTAATAAGCAGTCTCGTATACTGAAAAAAGTTCTAATTAAGGTAATCTACATTTATACAATTAATGCAGCAAAATGTAAGAATCTAATGGAATTAGTTTGCTATTAAAGCCAAGTACATATTTTTTTAAAAATAAAAACCAAACCTGAAAACAGGAAGCCCCTCCTTGTCCATACCCAAGATAGTAGTTATTGACAGGATTAAATTCTGATAAGGAATGACATCATAGTTTGTCACCGTTCCAATGATGTGTACAAAGTCAAAGCATGCCTGCCATAACGTCACAAATCGTCAGATAATTTGTAACGCCCAAAAAAATAATTGAAGTAAAATCAAGTGAAAAACTCAAACTCAAATTCTAAATGTCGTCAACCATTACGCACCATATGCAGGTCAGCATCCCCATAGCATAAAAGCGAGCACGCAGCAGAAATAAAGGACGCATGGATCAATCCTTCAACATAGAGCGTTCCTTCAGTGAGACATTTACTAATAAGCTTCAAAATCCACGTCGCAAACGGTTGCCATCGGCTGCGGCCAGTGAGGTCAACCAGTAAACCACAGCCATCAGCCGGCTTGTTGGCGGACGGAAGGTCTTCAACTCCAGAAAAGGACTCGCAAAAGCACTTGAGCGTCACCCTGGAGGATCCATTAACATCGAGCGAAGCCACGTACACAATATCTGCGGTGCAAAAAACAAACATATCATCATCAATTCATCGTACACAGTAAAACAGAAACTTAATTTCGACCTATTGGAACAAAGACGTCGAGTTCATAACTGTAATTTATGCGTAGTATAATACCTTGAATGAGCGACATGGAATCGACGAAAAACTGGCGGTAAGCATCTCTGGCTCCGGAGCGAAGCAGCGCGAGAAGAGAACCGAGAGCTTCGAAGAAGATGCTGTGGCGAGATCTGAAAGTAGGGAGAGGAGTGAGAGGAGAAGAGAGGAAGGAAAAGGAGAAGTAGAGCGGGAAGTACCGAAAGAGAGGTTGCGCAAAGAAGGGAAGAATTCGCGCGATGATTGGGGAAACGGCGGAGGGCTTGCCGTTGTAGAAGACTCCGGGGAAGTTTCTGGCGGTGTGAGAGATAAGCTTGACGACAGCAATGACTTCTCTCTGGTTGTCTGCATTGAGAGTGAGAGAAAGAGGAATGGTAAGTACTACTGAGTAACATTACATTGATTATTGAGATGAAGAAGAAGAAGGTACCGGAGGAGGTGGAAGAGGGAAGAACGTAGGCGTGGAGAAGATTGGGGAGAACGGTACGGAACCTAACCTCCAAAACGACGTCGTCTGAGGGGTTGTTGGGAGTGGGAGTGGAGGAAGAAGCTGCTATGCGTTCACGAAGTTCGTGAACAAGACTCGACAGGTTTGCTTTTGCCATTTACTTTTCATTACCTTTCTTCATTCCTTTCTTTTCGCTGCTTCTTCCCTCCTAAAACCTATTACCGTGCTTCAAATAAACAAATAATATTTCGAAAAAAAAAATAAAATAGAAAACGGACACTAGAACCTTGTTTGGGCCCAACCTTCTGCCCATTGAATGCGAAAGTACCATTTTATCTTTTTATTTTTTTAATTTCTTTCTTTTTTTTCAAACAATTATATTCCAGATGTATAATTCAAATTATATTTTAATTTGTATAATTTAAAATACAAAGTTTAAAGAAGTATTTTGATGATTCTAAAATTATGGAAGTGCAGGAAGTAAAGTATAGAGGTGTAAAAAGAAGCATTCAGCCCATTTTATCCTATTCGGCCCAACCTTATAACTAGTAAACTAAAGAAGGAATCCTATTCGGCCCAACCTTATAACTAGAAAACTAAAGAAGGAAAATAAAGTAAAGGTAATTGGTAATTGAGATTGTTTAAAGTAAGAAAAGGAGAGTAAGAAGTGAAGAAAAAAATTATAAAATTTTGTAAATGATGTAATAAGAATGATTGATTTAAAAAGTTAATTGATGTGTTTAAATTGATTTAAAACAAAATTAGTTAATTATTTGTACATGAAATCCACTTCACATGAATTATGTGACACTCTGTGTGTAAAACTATTAAAAGTAAATTTTAATAAAATTAAATAAATTTTAAAAAATATAATAATAATAATAACAATTTTAATAAAATAAATTTAAATTGGTGTAAAAATTTCAACATCTAATTAATATTAATATTGAACATGAAAAGATACAATACATTATGATTGAAAAAAGACTTAAAATACAACCAAAACCAACCATCATTCCATGACAATTATCATTTGAGAGAATTTTAAAGTAATGAGTAATTAAATTTCTTTGGAAGTGGTCAATTGTTTGATAAATACCATTCCAAATATTGTAAGTGCACATTTAATGTTTTCAATAACATCCTTTTAAATAAACACAATAAGAAACTGAATAAAATATTTAATAATAATTTTTTTTAATATAAATATTAAATTAACACATAAAACATTTTATATTTCTCTAAGTACAAATTATATTTATTTCACAACCACATTTTTCCATTTTAATGTAAATAATTTTATTCAATGTGAAAATATTAAATATTTTCTAGTTAAATATGAAATTAATGATTTTTTTATATTTATTTCTACTCCTAATCAAACTAACACAATTACATCTTAATATTCAGGATAACAATTTTATACTAATCCATATACTTATACTCATATTTGGTGTAGCAGTTTAATTGCTTAGAAACCCGTAAAATTCTATTTCTAACTAGATTTTCTTATATACATCAATGTTTTATTTTAAAATAAATCCAACCAGAAATCCACACTCTTAATCGATTCGCATGTAAAAATAACATGCAGCAAATCAACTATGATATCTAATTTTCCAGAACAAGATAATGCAACACAGCATTATCATCAATGCCAAATGACACAATCGATTATTCATGTAAACTTCATAAACTTATGTCTATATGCCATACAAAGGTGTCCACAATTTGGACAGGGTACCAGTGCCATCCTCCAAAACAGTGGAGAATGTTACATTCGAAGATAAACAATGCTGCTAAATCATTACTTATTTCAGTAATATCCTCTTACAACGAATAATAAACAATTCTATATCGATAATAACATCTTATTTATAAATAAAAATAAAATTATTCAGTATCTTGCATAATATTAAGAGATAAGTAAAAAGATATGAGAGGAAAATATGCATTGCAAACTTTCATTTGGTTGACTTCCAGAATTCTGAAAAGCGTGAATTTATAAGATCTCTCTCTTATGTTGGGGGCAAGATAGAAACAGGGAACTTAGACTGAATGTGATAGTGAAAGTATAAACAAGGTAGCCACTAATACTAATGATTTAACACTACTACATGAGAAAGGCATACATGGAGAGCTACATAGACTAACCTTGGTACATATGAAACTAATCTAACTAAAAAAGACCAAAGACATTCTCTTTACACATGCTATTCTGCTAAAATATAGCACTTCCTAGCAGTTAATGCCACGGTATTTCTCACAAAATGGGGTTATGAATTACATGAATTTGCTTCTACTCAATTAGGAACGGTTGACCAACTAGGTGGAAGCCGTTCAGAAGAGGTAGGCAAGGCTCTCACGTTGATGTCCATGGGCAGGAGCCGGTAATTGAGGTCAAGCTCCCTGAAAATCTTAAGCAACTCTTCAAGCAAAAGGGACCTTCTTATATACCTTTCTCCCTGATCTTGGAAGTTCATTTTATGGTTGGGCCAGATAGCCATTTTCACCACGTTTAATTGATGATAATCCCTGACTACTACAATAGGTGAAGGATACCAGTGCTCCTTTTTGTTTTCACAGTAGCTGCATTGTGACCATTCAAGCACTCAGATATCATCACCTTTAGAACTAAAAGAAAACAATAAGAGAAAGGAAAAAGACATTTCTCAACACATACCTGCTTATTCTTTGTTTAATAAGTGAAATCTTTTCAACTGGGGTGCATACATGTACAAAGAATTCGATAATATCTGACATGTCTGGACTCCGGTAAAAGTTATATATAGCCTTGGTAGCAAGGACACTGTTAGGAATGATCACCTTATGATTATCAAATTTTAGAAATATGGTTGTCAATATGTTCATTTCTTCTACCACCATCTGAAATTGGTATGCAAACATGAGAGAGAAATTAGGCCTTGTTTACATGAAAACAGAATTTGTAAACTCGTGAATGGATGAACATTACCTGAACTCCATCAATTTCACACCTATCTCCCACGTCAAATGGATGCATGACAAACAGGAAAATAATTGCTTCAAATATGGTCTTGCAAGTGTTTCCAAATATAAATGTAACCAAGACAACCTGTGAACTCAAAAAGACAAGAAACTTGGTGGTGGCAAGTTCCAATATCAAGAGCCAAATGATCAGTACAACAATTGCAACTATAAAATTGAGCATTCGATGAAGTTTGTTCACTGCCGTTTTTGTGTCATTCAGTGTCAAAGCAAGCGCTCTCCTTTCCCTAAAGGCATTGACCTACGTAGTTAAATGCAGGATACTTGTCAATTCTATAAAAGTGAACATAACCAGTTACATGTAACCATTAATTAAAATCATTCTGCAAAAGCTATAGAAGCAAGCCACAAATTGTTGCATGTAAACATCAATTAAAACCAGTCAAAGATAAAAATGTTGACTCTGACCTCCATGCAAAAATTATTCATTATAACAAAACTATCTTTTGAAGCATGAGAGAAATGCATCCATTAGAAAAATGACATTGGCAAGTTAAATCATATGTTGTCAATCTTGTGTGCATTACTGTGTCATCTGCGCAACTGACAGAGACAGATTCTAAGAAATGAATTAGATTCTACTACAATCCCTTCCAACTGAGCTTTGGTAATACACTATTATATGTCAAGGCTTGTGACAATTAAATAATGTCATAGAATCATATTGAAAATGTAAAAGAAAACATGAAGTAAAGTAATCTGACAATGAATAGAAAAAGGAGACATATCAGTAACTACATGTTTTCAACACCACACTAAATATATATATCCAATTCTTTTCATCAAGTTACGCTGCATATGTTATATGTTATATTAGTTGATTCTTACCACCCAATTCTTCAAGGATGCCTTGCTTATTCTTCCAGAATCAGATGCTCCTTCAAAAAGATTCATAGTTTTTGCAGCTTCATCCTCTTGCATAAACCGCATCAAGTCATCCGGATATATATACCTGCAAAACAGAGAAAGCAATGAGAAAACTGAGAAAACGATTCTATAAACTAGAAAAGTTAAAATTATAAAAAAAATTGTATGCATCAATGAAGGAACAACTAACCTGCAGCCACGCCTAGCAACATTCTGAAATATTTTTTTAGCAGCAGCTTTTGCCTCATTTTCACTTCTAATTTGCGTGGCATTCTCATCATCATTGGCGCTATCAATGATCTGTTCATCCAAGGTAGTGAGAGCCCCATGCCGGACCATGTTCATCAACCTTTTCATATTCCAGGCAGACACATTGTTGGGATTGAGCTTATGCAGGTTATCAATGGTGATGACATTACCATCATCAGACCTCTTGGAAAGAGGCCGCGAAAACTTGCCACTCTTTCCTCTGGGGCTCTTGGCGAGCATTCCACTCCTCAGCCTACCACTCTTGATATTAGAAAAAGCAGTTGCCCTGAGGTCAGGGGGTATGGTAACCCCTGCATTCTGCAGCTTCTGCACCTCATCAGCAAGCCTCTCCTCCTCCTCCTCAGCCTTCTGAAGCTCTACCAATGGAGGTCCCGAAAGAGTCTCAATCACAAACTGGTTAAAGAGTGACTCCTGAATCCTATCAAAGTATGTACTCACATGGAAAGAAGAGGCCAAGACCTTAACCATGAGAGTCTTGAGCAACCACACCAAAGTTCCTACAAGGAAACACACCAACACCTTGTTAACATACTCAAGAAAATTACTGTTGGTCTCTCTCTGCACCCTTTTGTCAAACAGCAAATGCCATGCAATCAAAACGAGTCCCAACCAGACACAATTCTGAACAGCCTTCCTCACGCCGTACACAAAATACAACACCCTCTTTCTCAAGAGGAAGTTCCTCTCAATGCAGAACACAGCAATTCTAATAACCCAATCAGACACCAATCTCCCACATATCAAAACCAGAACCATAACCTCCCATTTCCACAACCTAAGCTGCCACAGATCCTTCTCCCTCATAAAGGGAATGCAAAGGGTGGTTATCAACAACCCAATGATCAAAACCAAACTCAACCACTCCAGAAAAATCCAGCAGCTGAAATGAGTCTTCTTGAACTCATCGGGAAGATCCTCTTCCAAAAACGGATCGTCGTCGTCCTCATCAGGTTTCTTCCCTAAAAACCCGGAAAGAAGCTGACCCGATTTCATAACCCGCCCCGATTTTCTGTCGGGTTCATCTGGCGGGTCCATCAACCTGGATCTCGTTTTGGCCTTCAACAACGCGGATTTTCTCTGCATGGAGAGGTTTCTCTCGAAGGAAGCGTTCGAGGTGCACCGAAGGACCTCGCCATCGCTGGCAGGCGACGGCGAAGGCGAGCGGCGACGGTCGTACTGCGGCGGCTGCGGAGGGCGTTGGAAGTCCGTGATCGTCGACGATTCCTTGCTGGGCCTTCTCCTCAAGGCCTCGTTCTGCGGTTCGAGGAGATTCGAATTCGAAATGGGTTCATCGAAGGAGACCTTCAGCTCCCTGGAAATGCGATAGTTCACCGGCGACTCCTCCACCGGCGTCAACCTTCCCTCGTCGGCTTCGCGCTGGAGCTCCTCCATTTCCAAATCCATGTCGAGCTGCATCTCGCCGGAGGCCCGCTGCTTGTGGAGGAACCGCCCTATGAGCTGCGACGGCGGGTCCTCCGTCTGCCGGAAATCAAAACTCTGGTCGGTCGCGGCGGCGGAGGAGCTTTCGCCCTTCCAGAAGTCGTAGCTTGACTCGCGCCAAATCTTGTTGCCCTGCGGGGGGTTGGCGGCGTCGTCGATTTTAACGACGTAGTCGCCGGGGGGCATTTCGTTGTGGCGGTGCGATTCTTGGTCGAGGAGAATAGGGAGCTGCTCGTGATCGGAATCGTGGTTTCCGGCGCCGGAAAACCTTTTTGACTGTTTGAACGAACCATAAGATTTGAAGGAATTCCTGATAGATTGCATCAGGGTTACAGGCAAAAATAAAATGCTGCACTTTCTATTCAAATAATAATATTTTCCATAATAATGAATAATATCATAATAATATTAATCTTCACAACAATGAAATAAAATTTTATTTTAATAAAGTTGAACCGAGAAAGAGAAAGAAAGTGAGAGTTTTAGTACCAATAAAAATTTTAAAAAATAAAAATATAAATGGTCTTTGAGAGCAGAAAATCAGAGGATTGAAATTGAAAGGGTTTTGCTGGATGGTGTGTTGACGCGTGTAGTGCAGAGTCACAACGATGATGTTATTGAGACGAATAATGTTGCTCCTTTTAGGTTAAATAGTGTTTGTGTTGGTGTGAGACGGTGGGAATGGAAAACGTTGTTGGTTTTGTTGACGATGTTTCTGGAACATCCGCGTATGTGTTATCCGATGTGGGGCTCCAACGCTCGTGCCTGGTAAAGTCCAGCTAGGTTAATATGGTGACATTTTTTGTTTTCTTCTTGTTCAAAAATTCGTTTGAGAAATTATTTGAAAGAAAAAAATTATTAATTGTGCTGAGTTGTGAATGAATTTTAAATCAATGTAACCTAGTTTTGCATCACCTAGTAATAGAAAGAAAAGAGTCGTTTCGTTTGCCCTAACCTCTTTTACCTTTTTGGCCACAAAAGGTGCAAGATTTTATACCTTTTGTGGCCTGATTTGAAGGAAACGTGAAAAGGTTTAAGTTTTATATCATACTATTATATTGATTTTCCAGTCAAACTTCACTCAAATTACTGTTACCTTTACAATTAATTATTAGTTTATAAGAATTGGGAAGAATAATTAATTTAACTGTCACTGCTCAGGGTGATCATACATAAACACCCCATTTTCTACTAAACACCTACCTAATACTAATGATGTGACATTTTTCTTTTAAAATATAAATAATTTGAAATGAATGAACTATAAAGATGTACATGTACAATTTTCCAACGCCTAATTTGTTTTAAAGTTATATTTTCTATCATGATTTTAATATTAATCAAACATACTTTTATTTCTCTTTAAGATTTTATATCAGGATCAATAAATGTAATTATTATATTTCTACTACTGAAATAATTGCATGATTTTTACTTTATTTCTGTTGATCTCTGTGTATTTTTACTTTTGCTTTACAATAAATGTATTTTATTTCATTTACTCCAATCTAAACACAGATTAAGAGTTTCTTGAACTAAGTATATACATTCATGGTGGAACCACCTTAACATAACATAGTTTTTGTGGAAACTATGTCTTCTTTTTCCCCCACACATCACATGTTGTTGTTCTTTCTCATTGTCTATTCAAATAAACCGTGTCCACATAAAGTGTAAGCAAAATGAGTTTGGCTTAGCTTAGATAGCAAAACAAAATTATTAAGAGAGAATGAAAACAAAGAAAAGAATACGGAGAAGCAAAGGATGAAGAGGTGAAAATAAAGACAAATGAATGCCAGAAACATAGCTAACTTACGTGTTCATTTGGCATGTGATGCCTGCAAACAAAGTGTATTATAATAATAATAATAATAATAATAATAATAATATTATTATTATTATTATTGATGGTTTAATATTTAATTGGTGATGAAAAATACTTGTACCTAAAATGCATGCACGCATATTCATGTGAATGGTACAGAGAGCAACACACTCATCACAAACCACCAGGTGTTCACTGTTGCCGTCATTACCGCAGCTCGTGTCTCTCTCTTTCTTACTTTTCCACTGTTCTCATTTTATAATGACACAGCAACTTTTTTTTTATGGGCAGAATGAAATTAATTTTGATATCTTTTGTGATAATGTTTTTTATTATATGAAGTATAATAGGTTTAATTGATGATTATATTTTATAAAAAATTAAATAGTTTTATTTATAGTGAATTTTTTTTAGTTATTATTTTAAAGTGTATATTTTATGTGTTTTTATGGAATAAGAATATAAGATTGATTTGTCGAACTCTAATCGAATAGTAATTCTTTTGGTAACAGTTGTCAATATTTTTTAATAAACACAAAGGAAATCTTTAATTAGTAAAAATAAATAAATATTAGATTGAGTAAATACCTTTTATAATATTATTAGATTTTATTTACATACTTTTTGAGTTAGGAATGAATTATTCTAAATAAATAAAAAATTATAATAATAAATAATAATTATAATGATAGATAGAAGATTATTAATCATTATAAATATATAATTATTTATTATAAAATATATGGAATAAGATTAAATGATATCAAATTATAATAAATTTGATAGAAATATACTGACACCTATATTATTCAAGTTTTTTCTTACATGTTTTCATGTGATGCTTTTAAGATTCATATGTTTTACTAATTTATAAGATTTAAAATGAAGTGTTAAAGTAGTTTGATTATAATTTTTTGCAAGCAATGTTGTTTATTATGAATACAACAGTAAAAAAAAGTGCGTAAACTAAAAATACAACGATTAAATGTGTGAGAAAACCCTTCAATGACAAAATATCAAAAAAATTGAAATTTGATAATAAAATGCATGAAGAAAAATTGGGTGATAATAAACTGTTATGGTTGAAGTTGAAAAAAATCTAACTTTTGTTCATCTTTATATAAAGAATATTATATTATAATAAGTTAGAAAAACTATATTAAGTTATTAATCTTGTAATTTTGACGAAAAATCTTTCTATTAATTAGATACGAGAATAAGTATAACTCAATAATTTTTTAAATTAAATATAAAGACAAATGAAAGGATGAATACTGTATTCTATTAGTCTAAATCCTAATATTTATCTTCCTAAATTACTAAAATACATCTAATTTAATAATAATTTAAAAAATTTATATTAATTATTTAATATTTATATAATTATAATTTTTTAACATTTTTGACATTAATTAAAAAAGTATTTATCTTTTATATTAAATACTTAACAATATTCTTTTCATTATGATTTATATTTTTATAAAAAAATATTTAATTAATATTTAAAATAGTAAAAAAAGACTGATATCATTATATAATAGTTAAAATTTCATACATATATTCATTCCTATTAATAATATATAATAATTAAAATTAATTTCTTTCTAAAAAGAATCCTATTCTCTCACGTTTCTTTCAATGAGCTGTACCGTACACCAAAAGATGAGTTGTACTCGCCTGTGATTTAGGTAGTGGAACAACAAAAATTATTATACATTTGAAAAATATGTATAAATAAATAACATAATCATTGTCTTCTTTCAGTCAATAACTAACTTTTTGACCAATGTTTATCTGTAGTTTTCCTAGATCTGTCATTCTTAAACAAATAATTTATTTTAAGTTGATTAGGAAAAATATAATTTTTAATGAGAATTGATATATGGATAACTAATATTACTTTTTAAATATTTCATAACCACTTACTTAATTATTTATTCAAATAGAATTTATTCAAATATTATTATTTGAATAAAAGTGTTTGTTGTATACCTTTCTCATTCATGAACAGGAAAAGAACACTAACACAACCTACATGTCCCACATCGGATAGAGAATACCAAATCAATGCAGTGAATATGGGCAAAACAAAAACAAAAGATTAAAAGAATGGCAAAGTATTTGTTAGGTTCAGTATTTTTGAATGCAGATATTGGAAACTAGTATCAAATTATTTATTTATTTTTCAAGTCTTCTAAATATTTATATTTGAAGAACTTTTATTCATTAAATGTTTCATTTCTCTATAAATATTCAAATTACTATAATTTATTATATTGTGTGAGATTATCCTTTTTATTACACTCAATTTTATAACACACTTGTTTTTTTATTTTAGTTTAAAAAAGTGATGGGTTGACGAATACAAATCTTAGTTCACATAAATACAGCCACATAAAATTGATTTTAATAAGTTTATCACATTTTTATTTTTTTTAGTGCCTGCTGCGTAATTTTCAAGATGTTTCAAAATGGCTACAATCATTTTATATCAGGGTAAAATTATATTAAAATTTAGAGTAGTTTAGGATTAAATTATTTCAAAAAAATAATTTTTATAAACCTCCAAAAATATTTTCTTAATTTCTTCTTTATAGTTATCATTTTTTTCACAAATAGCTAATTAATCGGTTCTTAAATCCGAAAAAAATAAAAATTTCGATGTTTCTGAATTTTATATTTCAAAAATTATTAAATTAAAACAAATAAGTTAGTAATTTTCAAAAAAAAAATAACTTTAACATTTTTTATTTTACTAATTATAATAGCTTAGGTTAAACTTGTTAGATCACGAAGTATGTCGCGAAAAATGTTGAAAAAGCATCATGATTATTATTAATTATTTATATTTCATTTATTTTATAAGAATAAATTAAATTTAAAATTATTTTCTAATAAAATATAATTTTAAAATTTAAATGATAAAATTTTGAAAAAAGTAATATAATTATTAACAAAATTTGCAAAAATGAAAATAAAAGATGTTATTAGAGTCAATTATCAAAATGTTTAACAATTCAGTCTCTGTGACTATTTTCATTTTAAGTTGTAGTCTTCATATGATTTTTGAAAGATTTAATGCACATACATAAAAAAAAATAGTAGTCTTAAAAAGAGAAATAATTAACTTGATTTATCATAATTCAATAGATTACTAATTTATTCCGAATAATGGTTCCAATTTAATTTTAATTCCATAAACTCGTAAGTGGAGCAGGTAGGCAAATATGTATAAAGTTTGATATATAATTTGTTACCATATATTTTCCTTAATGATAGGGTTGAATATAATTGCAGAAGAAAACATATGAAAACGAACAAAAATTCGTGTGAACCATCCCTTCGTTTTCTTTCTTTCTTTCATTTTCATCTTTCTTCTTTCTTCTACCAATTTTTTCTTTTTCTTTCACCATCATACCTCTTGCATCTTCCGTACCAAAATTGAATGCTGAGTAAACTTTTTTTGCTACAAAATATTGCTATATTAATTATTTTACTTTTTATTGAGCTTTTCCAAGTTTTATCGATTCAATTAGTTGAAAAATATAATCTCAAATTTTCTTATGATGAATGTTTTATTTAATTTAGTGGTGTTCCTTTAAATCTAATGTGAATTCAATTATTATTTTTATTATTTGGCAAAAGAAAAATATTTTTCAGATAATGTGAGTAATTATAAAACTTGACCTGATTTGGGTGTATTTTGAATTTATATGAGTGAAATTTGTTGTCATTACCTTAACATTTGAAATAAGGTTTGATATGTTTAAAGTGAAAAATATTAGTTTTAACATATTAGTTATAATTTTTAAAGTTTGATATGTTTAAAGTGAAAAATATTAGTTATAACATACCATTTGTGGTTTATAATTTTTAACTCATTAGAAGAAATAATTGGTTAGTTTGGATTTGTTTAATGAATCTCATCTATAGAGTCATGATTAATTCCAAACTTAATTCACCAATAGTTTTGAATGTTGTTTCAAAGTTTATTAACTGAATTTAAATCCAAAAGTAATTAGGATGATTTTAATTAAATTACTCAACAAAATTTATTGCACTTATAAAATATGATTAAGTTAATATTAATGTGATTCAATTCAGTTGTATGATGTGAGGTTATTATAAATGTTTATGCACATGTTTCATTTCAAATACATTAATACTGTAATTTTATAGAATAGTTTCATTTCAAATAAATATATAGTATTTGGAATTGGATTATTCGAAACCACATAATTATGATGATATATTAAGTCATGCTATTATCTGGAGGAGTAATAAGCACCTGATTTGATTTAATTATGGTTTAAAATTGCATATTAAGGCATCAAGTGATAGACAATTGATGGAGAGTTATTGCATTATTTGGACATATTTTTGGTGTAAAAATGATGCTTTGTATATTGTATCATTTGAACTTCGGTTTATACGTTGACCAACTATGTTTGGAAATGAAACACAAATAATTGGTTGGATTTACGATATATTTGAATTATAATTAAATTGAACAAAAATATTTTTATCGATGATTTATTAATTTAGTGTTTCTTGTATAACTTTTTATTATGATTGTATTTATTAGTTGGGCACAAAATCTTGCAAGTCGAATAGACCATTTTTTACAAACTTAAAATGCTTTATTTTCATGTGTATACACATATTTTCTTTTGAAGTACTCTCATTGTATAAATGCTTTACTTTTATGTGTATACATATATTTTCGTTTGAACTACTTTGTACAAAGCTTGTGTTGGATATAACATGTGAATATTTGATTGCATATTTTATTATAAATAATGAACATATGTAGTTTGCGAGGATAATTATATTATGGATAATAAAGAAGAGTTGAAATATTTTTCAAAATATTCTTTAAAAAAAATTCGTAAATATATTATCAACATAACTATCAAGACAATAGTCTCATGTAACAATCAATATATCAATGGTTTATTTTTAAATCTAAAGCTTTCTAATTTGATAATTCATTTTTAAATCTAAAATTGGTCTAATTGAATATATCAATTATATACTATATTTTGTAATATTTTATATTTCTCAATAAATTATACAGTTTTCAATCAATAGATTCAGTTTTACTAGTTAATCTCATTGAGTAATGTTATGGAACAATCACTATTTATTGACCTTTTGAATATTTTTTTTCACATACTAGTTATGACTAAATTAAATATTTTTTTCATAAATTTGTTATGACTTAACTAAGTATTATCTTCACAAGTTCCTCATGTATCAACTAGGTATTCTTTCAAAATTTTGTTCTTTTAAGTTAATGAGTGTTATTTACCAAATGACCATTTTTGTTTGGTATAAGGAGGTTATGTGAGAGTATGATTAACAAATTATTGATTCTATATAAAAGGGAGGGATCACAACTTTTAACATGTTCAAGTTTTAAGTTTTAAACGTTTTCTCCTAGTTTGTTGCTAGATTAATATTCATAGTGTTATCCAATAAGTCATGTGAGGCAAAAAAAATTTGAGCAGCGTTTTAGCCAAAATTAAATTTTCTTTCTTCTCTACATAAAAAATAGTTAATAATACTTATATTCCTATATAGCATAACTGATGTGGACATCAAAACTCAACCTCACAATACTTTTGATGAGAAAGTCCAAGTCCACAAAATAAAAAAAAAAAAAAACAAGATGAATTCTTCCTCCACCCCAATATCCTCATCCTGCACCGTTCAGTGAAAAATACAAATATGCCCTTAAATGATAAATGGTAAAAGACTAAAATATCCTTTACTCCCATTAACCTCTTTAACCACTCTTATCCGATTCATTCTCCCTTTGCTTGCATCCGATTCATTGTTTTACTGTAGCATCCGGTTCAGTCATTGTATATGTTTTTCACCTTCACCATCAACAAAAGTGATCTGTGCGTGTGGATGAGAGTCTGCAACATTTGCATCGTAGATCTGGGAGGAGAATCTGCGTATTTGCTTCAATCTGAATTAAAGCTTTAAACAAATGAAAAGTAAAAAAAAATATGTTTATTAGCAATTCGTGAGTGGTATTGATGATTAGGATAGTTAATTTGATGATTGGGTTGTCATCGACGGTGAATCTGCATTGGAAAAGATGAACTTCATATGAACTGGATGGGGTGTCATCTAGTTCACACTTTTCAAATGAAAATGTGAACAGGATGGCACCCCCATCCGGTTCAGTATTTTTTTTTAAGAAAAACAGAAGATCATTTTGGTCATTTTTACAGGGACAATTTTGACATTTTAAAAACTTATGGAGGTGCAGGACGAGGGTATTGGGGTGCAGAAAGAATCTGTCAAAAAAACAAAGTCTAGGATCCAATTAAAGACTTAGGTGGCCCATTACTAGAAAAAGACTTTAAAAGATCCAAAAAGTTTGAGTGACCCATATGGTGAAGGCTAAAATATTGAAGGACAATCATACAGAAGAGATTAGACTGATTACGTATTAAGGGACTTAGAGAACTAAGAGAAGAGCTAATAAGAAATTTAATTTAATTTATTTTATTTTATTTATTTACTTTTAAATGAGAAAAACTCATATCCTTAATGTGTATTTAAATATTTTTGAAAATTCAAGAAGAGGGATGACATATTTTGCAAGATTGTGAGAGTCAATTTTCTGAACTATTGACTGAACCAACCTTTAGAATTATTAAGGGTTTTCAACTCCCTTGTAATGTTTATGTTTTTTATATTATGCTAAATCGATCTGTTTCTTAATCACGAGTTCACATCAATAATACTTATAATTAAACTATGATAGAATGCACAATATACTAGATAAATAGTTAAGCAAGAGTTTAAAATATTTATTTTAGGTTGTTGTTGAATAAATTAATTTTAACCTTTTACCCAATAAATCATTTGATTTAAGTTGTGTTTGAACAAATTTATTGAGTAGACGACATTCTTAATATATTTTTATGAAAAAATATTTTCAATTAAATTTTTATTATATTTTGGAAAGCTTATTCGAGTAATTCTATTCTAAAAGTTCTGTTATACAAATTCTATTCTGAAAATTCTAAAAAACTTGTTCCCAGAAATTTTCATAATAGATAAAGGGATTATTTTAAAAGGTACTGGGTGCAGCTAGAAATTGTAGGGGTGCACGAAGAAAGAACCTTAATTAGGCCCTATCGTTGGATAGGCTCTTTCTAACGAGGATGACCCAAGACTGGGGTATTGCTTGTGAAGAGCAACGAAAGAGAAACAAAGATTGTGAAAATTTGTAAAATTGCAGTATCTATGATAAGTTAGGAAGCACGAATTGCTTTGATAGTGGTTGTTAACGTGATAACGTAATCGTAAATGCAACTGTACTGGGAGTTGCAGAACACAGACACCCTCGGGACTCTGCGAAACCAAAACCAAAGTTCAACAAAATACAGTAACATGTTTACGCAACTATCTATAACCATCTACCGGTTAACATTAACTTTCTCTCAAAGTTCAACTCTTTTAACGGTAATAATAATAATGATATTTTAGAAAACAAGTTATTTTCAAATATGATTTGTAAATTTAAATTATATTAATTATTTTTAATTAATATACAAGTTAGCTAAATTTATATTTAAGTTAGCCCCTATTTGGTTCTACCAATTTACTGTAACAGTAAAATGAAAAAGATAAATTCAAAGGGAAAAACAAGGAAAAAAGTTGATAAAAAAAGTACAGGTTAAACTCTTTTACAAATATAAAAAGATTTGTGAAAAAACTTATATATTCAAGTTTCTAAAATTAATTATGTCTTCCATTACATAATCAAATCAAGTATGCTTTTTACATAAATTATGTGTTCAATTTAATAGGTATGTTGTTAATATTTTTTATTACTATTTATATTATAAAATACAACATAATATTAAATGATAAATAAAATAAAAAATAAAACATATTTCACTTTCTACTCCCTTTATACTAGTTTTTTATAATCTAAATATTTTTTTCTTTTCTTTTCACTCATTTTCTATCATGCAGTTCGAGACAAAAACATTGCGTGTTTTATTTTTTTTTCAATATAGATTAAGGCATTTTTTTCTCTATTTCTGATCTTTTGTTTCTTATTTCTTTAAATATAGATAATTTGTCGGTGCTACTTTATACCATGATCATCCAAATAATTTAGACAACTTGGCAAAAAAAATTATATATCTACTTTAGTTGGTAATCATTTTAAAAATGTCTATTTCTAGCTAATGGTGGAACTAATGATATTTAACCATTATTATTTTCATATTTAATGAAACATTATGTTCACTAATTTTAAGTACTGAGACAATAATTATAAATTTCCTATTTTTAGATAAACACGAGAGTAAGTTGTTCCTTTAATACATTTTTATGAGTTATTTATTAACAAATAAAAAATATATATAATTTTGTATAAAATAATATTAAAATTATAGTCATATTTAAAAAATATATTTAATTAATTTTTAAAAAATATTTAATTATTTATTTTATTAAATACATAAATTATTTTATTCTTATTTATTAAAAAGTAAAATTGTTAAATTAAATGATGATACCCGAAATTAATATCTTTTATATATAATGCTAACCCTAGTCTGGTTCCTTCCCGCATGTAACCTACAAATAGTTTGGATTCCCAAGCTTGTTACCAATGTAAATTATGAAGGCTTAAGCTTTAAGCAAACCTAGGAGCTCTTGTTTCATTTGACTGGTGTGGCAATTGCAGGCACCCCTTAACTGGCTTTTTGCATGCATTAAGGAATTCAATATTCTTCAACTACGTCTTCAAAGTATCTTCCCTTTTCAGCAAGTTCAGGCATAGCTGCAACATAGTTTGCTAAATACATTATCTTACACCTCTCAAGAGGTTTACTAGCATCATCTTCGGTTAGGGAACAAACCGCTTGATAAACATGTCATATGCAATTAACTGAAGAATCAATCATAATGAATTTAAAAATGTCAAAAATATACTTTACATAATATTTCGATGGGGTAAAGATGGTTGATGTTACGATTTTAATTTAACATATACCATCAACAGCTTTTATTTACAGATATAAATAAAAATCATCATAAAACTCGAAGAAACGTGCAGTTGATCTTAAATTGTGACAAATCTATCATAAAAGCAATGGATAACGTGAAGATGACTGTACATGAGAATTTAGAAATAAATGGGAAATGACCCTTGTGAGATCCTACCTATGACCATGTTTATGGATATCATCCACATTCAAAGAACTTGTTAGTGATGTCCTCGTCTGAGGACTGACAAAAATCCTCCAGATTTTTCCTTGTGCCGCTCCTCTCCATCTCCAATCTGCTCCACATACAAACAAAATGCCATCTGTCATGACCAAATTTATACGCTCTCTTATATCTACCACACAACTAAGTCCTGCTATTAACCACAAACACTATCAAAAATTTAATATGTTCTTCTTAAACTTAATCTTATAAAACCTATTCTCATAAACCGGACATGTATGATGATAACTAACAAGATTTTATAAACTCAATTTCAAACCATCAGTCTTGACAATGCAATTAAAGTAAATCCAAAGGGATCATAACTAAGACGAATTAGGACATTGTCACATAACAGTATGATATAACAGTGGTAAATGTAGAAGTAGAAAATATTAAGAAACTCGAGAACTATTTATTATTTACAATAAAAAGGAAACTACAAGAAGAAGAAACCTCCAATTGTCCAGAGCATAGCTCCTATGACAAAATATTAAAAGATAACAGAATGCTCAACCCCTCTTCCTCAACATTCTCTCGCGATTAACAACCTCTCCACTAATCATGCCATCTCAGCATTACGATCCCCTTCTCCCTTTTACACACTTATACCCTCCATGTCTCACGCCCCTCATAAACCAATGGCTCTTTCGGCCCATAAACTTGTTGCGCTCCAACAACAATTGAAATGAATTTCCAACAACTTTACTATGATTCTGTCTACTCAAAACAAAGTTCGACGTGTTAATTTTAATATTTTATATTATATTTTGAACAATCAACTTTCCTAAATTTGCTGCTCCCATTAACTTTTGGGATGTCCAAATCTCTAAGGTCTAAACTAACAAGAATTAATTTTTAATTAGACATCTAATAGTGTTTGAAATGTGTTAGAGTGGTGTCAACGTCAGAAACTGTTTGACACTGCTAGTTCAGACACGAGAAGTGTTTGCGCTTCTTAAGCAATCAACATCCCGCCGCAATCCTCCTTTTCTTCATCTTACTCTCCTTCAGAAGCTCCTCACAAAAACTTTTCCTCCACTACAATTTGCCTTCCAACCTATTCCTCTGTTTCTTCCAGCCTCCACTTTTTGCACTTACTCCAGTGTTTCTAGCAGAGACATGAGAAGAACAAGAATCAACCCACTCACTCTTGGTCTCTCTTTTATCTCACTCAAGGTCCGACCACAAAGTCCTTTGTCCTCGTCAATTCCAATCCTCCACTCTCCTGTTAGCACCACCAATCCCTCCAAGAATCGCCACCATTACCACCCTTCAGATGATGATTCCCACTATCATGGTGATCTTATCAAAAACACCAATCAGACAATGAAAAGGAACATCAAGAGGGAAACAATTTTCTGACCTAAAACATGGAGCAACGATGTTTCCATGTTACTAGCATTTTTGTCAGTATAATTAATGTTGTAGTTAAACATAGGACACAAAATGACCGTTGGTTCAAGAAGAGGGACAATCTCAGGACCAATTTCTATCTATTAGGAACCAAAGTCAAAATGATCGAAACCCAACCTTCCACCCTTATCATATGAAAGACAATGCACCTTAAGACTAAAAAGAATAAGAAATATTTATATACCTCCTTTGCTAACTGCTGCAGGATCTCGATAATTTCAGAGAAATCGGGTCTCAATGTTGGATCTTGCTGCCAGGATCTCTCAAGAAGTTCAACAAACTTTGGATGAGTGTTCTTGGGGATGGTGGGTCGCAAACCCTGAAATCCATTTACAGTTACAGTAACAAAGAATCACTACCTATTCAACACACATTTCCATTTAATCATGTAAACCGCTATCTTATATTTCCAGAAGCGACAAGACAAGACATTAATTGGTAGCATATCCTAACACTTAAGTTTGAGAGAAAAAAATATTACCTTTTGAACCACTCCTATAGCTGCCTGTAGGGGGGTTAAATATTCGTATGGAAGCTGGCAAAAAAACAAAAAAAACCCAATAAATTACTAGAGGAAAACAAATACTATAAAAATATTAAGGTGTTGCAAATAAGAATACCTTTCCAGTGAGCAACTCCCATAAAACAATTCCAAAACTAAATACATCAGCCTTGTGATCGTATGGCTTGTGTTCTATAACCTTCAATACAAAGAAATCATGATAAGAAAATATAACAATAGTTATATCTCCAATCTAATTTAGCCACCAGAAAATATTTAAACCAGGAAAACTACTGAACAGCAAATTTTAGTGACCTAGTACTAACATTCAGAGCTTGAGATTCATGAAACCTTCAAATTTGTTATAAATTTCGACAACGACAGACTAACAAAAAATTCATCAAGATAAACACTAACATTAATTAGGTCGGAAAAACCAGTTAAAAAAGTGCAAATACATGACAATATAACTGATAAACAGACCATGGGTGTTAAAAGGCTCAACAATTCATCGGAAACTATTTAAACAACTTGACGGTAACATGAGATGATCAAATACCTCAGGAGCCATCCATCGATATGTTCCAGTTTCTGCTGTCATAACCCCAGATTGAGCTTTAACTCTAGCAACCCCAAAATCAGCAACCTTTACAATCTGTAATGGAACAAATGCACTACTTTAAGTTCTATACACCCAGTTTATAATATTCACGGTATTCATCCATACTTGTTGTGGTATATTGTGTGTGTTGTGTGTATGGGGTTGGGGTTGGGGTTGGGGGTGGCAGAGCAGAAGAAGCATTGCATATATACTTCTGAAAAAATACAATAAAGGAATCATCAAAACATACACAATTTTCGTCCATCAAAAGGTTGGCAGCCTTCAAGTCTCTATGGATTATGTTATGTTGGTGCAAGTAGTTCATCCCTTTAGAAATGTCAATTGCGACTTTAAGTAGGGTAGGAAATTTAAAAAAGCCCTTCTGCTTATGTAGGTAGTCATACACACTTCCACCAGACATAAATTCTGAAAATTGAAAAGGATACAACCATTACGAGGTTGACAATTGTTACATTTTTAATACCAAATCTATTCTATTACTCTACGACAAAAAGTAATTAATTGAATTTCACCTGTTACGATGCACAAACGTGGGGGCTTGGTACATGCTCCTATGAATTGTACCACATTCTTGTGTCGAACCTTTCTGCAAGTTCAATTAGCAAGTTAAGTATGGTAGATGCATAATATTTTTTTAAATGATAATATAATACTATAACTAATTTGTTATTCTTTTCCTGTACCAAAAATAATTACATTGTCAGTCAATAAGTCAACTAAATTAAAACCTTGGCATATGATAACAAGTATCAAGTTAAATAGGAATGTAACTGTTAAAGTGCATCTGTAAACTATTTGTGGATAACATGTCAATTAACATAACTAATTTCAAGAAAGTCCATATTGAGGAGATACTTAAACTCAATCTAATATCATCCATTTTAGTCAATTCCCCCTTGCTTACATTAACTATGGCTATTTTCTTACAGAATGTTATGAAGAGAAAATTTAAAACCCCACAAAAATTTAGGTTCAGATTGTCCTATAGAAATCAAGATCGGAGGCAGAAATTTAGTTGACACTAAATTTGAAGGAATGTACCTAAGATCGATAAGTAAGCACTCTCTACAAAAATTGAAAGCTTTAGTGGCAAATTCACCTTGGTGACTTTAAAGTTGTACCATCTTAATGAGCAGACTTTTGACAGGTCAACAGTTAAATAATTTTTGAAATCAACCTCTGAAATCCAGTCTCAGGTAGATATACTTCAGATGCATACAACACAAAATTCAATAAAACAAACCTCATGATATAGACTTCTTGTGCAAACTCTTTCTGCAATTCTGAATTTACATGCTCAGGCTTGAGAACTTTGATGGCCACTTCCTGGCTACAGTATACACCTTTAAATCTGATTTAATTAAAAATAACCAGTTATTAAAAAGAGAATTGATATATGCAATAATCAGTGCGAACATCTGACAGGAAGTAATAAAAGAAATGCATATTTCTCAGCAGCTATGTACTCACAGTTCACCATATGACCCAGATGCAATTTGAGTTCCATATTTCAAATGTTTAGGATCTATTTCCCAAACATCTGTCCCATCATTTGGTATTGTCAAATGATCCAGTTCGCTTTTCATCTTTGCTTGATCAGGTTCATCAACAGAAGATACAGATTGCGGACTGGACCTCACCTGTCTCCGAAAGCATTGTTCAAATTAGACTGCACTTAATGAACATCAGTCAAATTGACTCTTAACTGACATTTAGAAACACAGTATAGGACAATTTACCTCAATCTTCTTCAAGACTTCTCTTTCCAAAGCTGCTTTAAGCTTTTCTGTTTCCTGTTTAAATGCCAAATAGTCAAGCAGTGCTGGATAAGCTGAACCTCTAAAAATAATAAACATTAAAAAAGAGAATGGAAGTGATGGAAAAAGGTAACATAACAAGGAATTCCAGAATGCATGAGAAGTGAAAAATAAAGCCTTCTAGAGGAAAGAATCAGTTGGCCTTTGTGTTTGATGAACTGGTGCTTGTGAACTCAAATACAGTTGCTATAACATGGTTCATATGAATTAGAACTACGTTTTTAAAAATATATATGGTGTTCAATGACATCAAACTTTGAAATAAACTTCTCCTTTTTCTTAACATTATGTATCTATCAAAACAAACTTATAGAAAATGATTATCAGCATACCTCATAGGGCCATCCTTCAACAACAAACACGTCTAATGAGTAACCATCAGTTGTGGAAAAGGCATGTGCTTCTTGGATGTTCAGTCCAATCTCAGCAAGCAAAGCAGTTAACTGCACAAGGAGCTAGACATTTCAGTTACCATGTGGAATTCAAATTTAGTCCAATTTGAGATTATCTAAGTGGCGTGATTGATTGCTTCTAAGACATCTTAAATGCCTGCTCGATCCGAGTCAAATGTTAAGCAATGCTAATTTATTCTGCTGTGCTACCTGTTTAAGAATGAGGTAGTACTAATATATGACATTGTTTATTATAAATATAAAAAAATCTATTACTAGAAATTGGGTATTTAGTTACTACAAATTAGGGATTCAATTTGTTCTTACATATTTATGATTCTGTTGTACGTACATTAACAAGTGACTCTTTTTCATGTAAGAACCCTAGTCCAGCAATCCTCTCCAACCCTTTTCTGCCTCAAATTCCTTAGGCAGCTAATGGATCCTCTTTGGATTCTGGTGCTATAATACATTTACCATTATCCTGCTCATTCAAATGTGAAAAATTGATTGGGACAACCAACTATGGTTCCTAGATTGTGCTGTCTGGTTGTGGTTTCAAGTGCAAATCACCTAACCAAACAAGCCAAGGTTATTCCCAACAAGTTAGAAGCAGATTGTTGCCTCATTTTTTGGTTTTCTATTGCACCCAAACTCCAATTGCAAAACCAAGACTCAGTAACCCACGATGGTCTTTGGATAAAAGCCGATAATGTTAATTACGACAATGTTCATCATCACTGTAATGTTGTACTCTAATACGTGATTCTATTGTTCCATAATACAACATCAAATATATTCTCTATACACATTTTGATTAGAAAAATATGAAATACCTGGCTAAGAAGCTTTGGCTTGTCGTCTGTTGAGATGGTGATTTCATGCATGGGCCTGCATCATTTTTAGAGACACAAATGCTTAACATTTCAAAGTAAACATCAAAATTAAATTAGAACATTTGACTAGAAACTGCATAAACCATTTGATTGTTCAAATAGGCATACTAGCAAAGTTCTTAAATTTGTCTTTTACATGATTGACTAAAGGAAATACAAATAATATTATCATCACATCTCAACATCACATAACAATATTTAAAAGCATATATTTGAAAGCTACAAGTATCACAGACCATCTTCATATCCACTGCCATATCAATAGAAAAACATATGTAATTTAGACTCTACGTCATCATTCAAAAAAAACTTTCCATGCCTAGTTCTAAATTATTCAGTGTCGCTAGAAACAGAAGTTTCACCGTGAATATTGAACATTGGCATGTACAGATTGTTCCTCTTCTATGTCTTCAGATCTATTTGCTTCAAGAGCCAATGCTTCAAGATTGGGAGAAGAACCAAAAGCAGGAGGTGGATGTATACTAAAACGTTGAAAAGAAGAAAAATTAGAATTGAAGAGTGTCCGGCATCAACCCTGGTTAACTAGAATAATCAGTATTGCTTTATGGAGACCCAGTTCTTGAGCTTTGTGATAGTGGCACCCAGTAAAGTTACTATAAATTTATGAAATCAATATAGCAAGTGAAAAAATAGTACCTCTGTCTGCTTGAGTACTTTGAAGAACTTTGACCGGATTCTGTCCAAGGATCATCCAATTCAACTGAGTTTCCATCAGATATGGGATGAACCTGCACGAAGATTTCAATACCAAGATGATATCACCCACATGAACTGAGGTAAAGGACATGAATCACAATACCCAAAAAGTGAAAAACTAAAAACAACTTGAATCCAGCAGGAAAGCACATAATCTTTACAAAATCATAGGCATGAAAAATATATTTTGATTATAAATTAAGATTGATTTACTGACAGAAAATATTCCTCGTCATTCTAATGATACACTAACCTAATAGACTTTTACAATATTGATCACGGCGTGATTTGGCCCCATCCAACTTGGCTGCACATTAGCCCGTCCTAATTCACCTTACAATGACTCGATCAACTAAGCTAGACCTAAACTTGGGCTAACTTATGCTAGTATGCAGAGGTGGCTCAAATGAACCATCCACAATGCTATATGAATACAGACAAGTTGAAATTCACAAAGTATTTTATTATTTTATTTCTTGGATGAATAATGTAATAAGAAAAATCAAGCAATGCTGAGTTTAGAGTCCTCAGACCATCATAATCTTACAACTGTACATTGTGCCATGATCCATACTCATAAATTGGAAGCAGATGCTTTCTTCAGGTACGAACCAGCATTTCAGAATTAAATTCACTAATTTGAAACCATCATTTTTTTTTCTTCAACTTTCCCCTTCTCAACAGTTCACACAATCAACCTAGCTTCAGACCACATATTTAAAAACGCAAATTAACCCTTCTTAATCTTAGACACATTTAAATTATTCCAGGATGATTTGGTGGGGATCTTAGAGAACAGTGGATGGAGTAAACCATAATCCTAAAAAATCATAACAAGTTCTTTTGGTTTTAGTTCAGCAAGAGACTGAATTGTGCCAAGTATGTTGCATTGGTGACACTGCATGTATTTGTTTGCAGTTGCATGTGACCAAAATGGCTCCCTCCTGACTCCAGACAGATAGAAGACTAATTTAATGGGTCAGAAGCATTTCACAAAATAAAAATATTGTTCACATGCAGGGAGTCCAACAACACCTATAGACTCCAGAGGCATTTAGTAATGTATTAGCATGTAAATATAACATGCAAGCCTAATTGCAACATGTTCATCTCATATAGTTATCCTCTGCCAGGAAACAAAAAAGATGCACGTGAATGCACTAGAGAGCGAAAACTGAAAGAAAATAAGTTAAAAACAGCATGAAGAATACACCGGAGTAAAGATCAGGTCACCTGAACTAATCGAACTTCAATCGAAGGCCTATTAGCAGGATCATGCGCCAACTGCAATAATCTCTTGTGCATAAGAACATCAGCCGCCCTTTCCACATTCACATCAAGAGCGTACCTGCATTACACAATAACCTCAAATCACTCTCCACACACAAAAATCGCAGACCTAATCCAACACACGACACCAAACAAAACACAATCACAACAAACATTCACTAAAACCGATTATCTCCCGCACGTACGGATTCCGGCGAAGTAGGAAAGTTTAATTCCACTACGCAAGTTCACGCTCCAAACAAAATCAATCCACCGCCAAAACCTCACGTAAACAGATTCACACAAAGCAAACAAAACAACAATAGAAAGATGTATAAAACGAGATTTACACATAAGGTTAAAACGAAACACGTATGGTAACTGTAGAAGAATAATTAACGTAGTGTGAAGCGAGTATTTGAAGAGAGAAAGAGAATGCAAGGAGAGGACCGTGTAGGAAGGCGATTGAAGTGAGCCCAAAGCTGATCGTTGAAGCCAGGCTGCATAGCCTCTTCGTGGCCGGAATCTTTCAAGCGGCGAAGAATCTCATTGTAGACTTCGACCTTGTGGCGCTGCTGACGTGTCTGCGCCGGCGAGGAGGAGGAAGACGTGGTATGTTGCTGCACTCCGCTGCCGCAGCTGTCGTTGCCCTCCGTCACCATCATGGCCATGGAACGACGTAAAGGGCGATGCGATTTCACATGAAACGACGCACCCACAGTGGTGCTTTTATTGTGAGGGATAGACTATAAGGACCTCACCTGGGTTTGTTATAATCCCCTACACACGTATGCGGAATATGGATTATGCACTATGCAAATTGAAACGGATACCCAGAATTTCAAAATAATCCAAATTATAAATAATAATTATATTTATAATAACAAAACAAAATAATAATAATAATTGAGGTCACTTTCTTTTTCCTCTTTTTCCTATCTCCAACCTCCCAATATATCTCTATCTTTTTTTGTTTTTTTTTTTTTTCAACATGTTAAATGTGTGTTGTTAACATGTACTATATAAATAATGGGTCTTCCCCTCTCAGTTTTTATTTTTTCTATTCCCCTAAAAATCTTTTTTCTTATATGATTGTGATGTGTAACTGTAAGATGCATGTGTGTTTATGCTGTATGTGGCCGTGATGGTGGAATTGTGAACAGCTTGTAGGATAGGGAATCATAACTTTTTTTTAGCACACCAATCACATATACATGATCTTTTTAAATTTATAAATAATTATTTTTTTATCTCTATATTTTTAATTATAATATATTACATATTTTGAAGCGCAATTTTAATTTGAATGTGTTCTCAACAAATGTTCTAAAATACCACGTATTGTCAGTTAAAACAAATACATAACGGAAAGATAACCTAATAAAATATTTGTTGGAACACTACAAAGTGAGAATGAATGAAGTGGCGCATTGTGGGTGCCTACTCATTTGGATAAGCATAAGCCCCTTGAGAAAACTCGATTCTACCCTTCTCCACAGAAACCGATTATATTTCATTAAAAGCTAGATTAGATCTAGACACAACATTTAAATATGTTGAAGTTGCAAATATGATGACAGATTTGAACATGATTAGATGTTTTGATTCAGACTCATTGTCCATAATGGCAGACATTGGAAAATGTTTATTTTTTTAGTTTAAAGTTTAATATTTATATTTACCTGGGAGCGTGGTACAGCATGAGGATTCAATAGTTCATAGCATATGGTGTTACCAAATTTGGCAAATTGAACAATTTTTTTTGCACTCGGTGACAAATGTTCTTTACATGAAGATTTGAAATGTATAATAATTTTATTTTATGTTCATCACATATGCTTGCGTTGTCATCCCTTCCTCAATGTAATTCGTAAGCATAGTATACGTGGGTGTTGTTCACAATATAAAATAATAACACCACTTCGTTTTTTTACATCCATGATAGAGACACAAAGTAATTTTAATGTCAAACTTTGTTGGTCATATGAAATGAAGAAACAGCCATCCCAACATTTCAGTTATAGTTTAACATGGTGTGTATCTTTCACTGGTATTAGAATTTGGTCATTTTTGGAAACTGTTTCAGGGTCTTGTTCTTCCTAAAATGGAAGGAGTAGGTTTGACTATTGATTACCGAGGATTACGCAGATCAAATTAAAAAAATATATAAATTAAAAAATAATTCGTGTTTCACACGTTGTTAGGTTTTTTTGATGTCGAAGTTACGAACTCAAAATTAATTAGGGTAACGAGAATTAGAGTAACATGGGACGGGGAAACCGGACTGAGAAATAGACCTGCGAAACACGAGGTTCGGCCACACCACTGACACCGCCACACGTGATATTCACGACCAAGGAAGCATCATTTGACAGCGTGGAAAATAATTATTCGTAAAAAGTGTGTTACAATTTTCAACATGTGATTGAGAAACTCAATTTTTGTCTGTTCTATTATAATCGCTGTAACGATTTGTTTTATCAGATTTACTATTTTGTTTTAATAGTTTCGAATTCAAACTTTAGGTGTGTCTTTATAAATGAAAATAATTTTTATATGTTTTATATGTATAAAATAATTTGACTTTTTCTTTTTATAATTATTTATAACAAAAATATTTAGAAAAACTACGAAATATCGAGATCAGGGGCGCCAGACTCTCTGTACACGTTTAAAATATAATTAATGTCAAACATGAAGTTTTTTTATATTTTCGTATCATAAAAAGTCACCTTTGTATTTCACGATCTAGTCTAAACATGAAAAACTTTAAAATAAATAAGTCAATATAATATTATCATTATTTGTGTTCTTTACTTATTATATTTTATGTGTTTTGAGCATGTCATTTAATACGGTACAAAAGATAATATAAATAAATCAGATTCATGAATCTTGTGTAATTTCTATATTTTTTCTGTTATTTGTATGAGGTAAGTAATAACCACATATCCAATCTCATAATCAGTATTATTAAATAGATTCATAAAACCAAAAAAAAAAATAGAAGAAATCAAATATAAAAACATATTAGAATGATAATAATAAAAAATGAAAATTGTGGGTATCATATTCGTGAGCAAACACTTCAAACTTTATATATATAAAATAATTTAGAAGAGACTAAATATTTTTATTTAAAACTTATGTAACCTTTACATTAAAATTCATTCTCCCATTAAAAGTAATATACAAAATTTATTTTGGAGAATTATCATAATAGTGTAATTTCAGAAGAATATTATGTAAACGGATAAAAAAAATTCTAATTATGAGAATATGTAAATCATGCTTAAGTCACATTATTTTATTAGAAAGAAATCATGTATGTATTGCAAGATCTTAGTTTCTAATAATGAAATATTTAGAGTAAAACACAAGTTGAGTGTAAATATTTAAATTGTACCTCTCTTTCACCTTAATTTAACTAACTTATTAATTTATCTTAATTGAAAGCATGTGTGTCTATTATAATTCATACCTTAACACTAAGATCATTGTGGGTCTATGACACAATTTTCAAATATCTGCTAAAAAATAGATTAAATTCGTGTTTCAAACCCACAATTAATGTGGAAATGATATTATACAGGCACACTTTCAATTAAGAATGTTAATGTGGAGACACCATTTTAATTTATTTTCATGGTTTTATTTATTGAAAATTAAAATCGTGCAAGAAGAATACAATCTCTTCCTGACATGATTTACTCGTTATGGAAATTAAATTTTTTATTACCTATCTATGGATGGAAATTTTCCAATTTGTTTGGTTGTGTTTATAAAAAATTATATTCGATATTATTAAGTTTTAAAATAGTTTTTTTTTTACGTTACTTCATCCTTAAAATTTATTAACATGACAATTCTTAACATCATCTCATGCGTGAATTATTTTCCATCAATCACTTATTTTAACAGTCCATAACAATTGATTCAGAACAAGTTTATCAATTCGGATCAAGCTAACCTTTGAACAATGAAAAATAATTTATATTTTTTTCAAAGCTTTTTATTGAATAAAAAGATAATGAGGCGGTAAAAAGTACTTTAAATATATTATATACAGTGCTTAATATGAAAAATATAATAATTTGACTATAAATATTATAAAATCTCAAAACATTATTTTAATTCAACTCTCAAAATTATGTACATTTTATTTTATTTTTCTCAATATGATTGAATTAGGTACATAACATATTCATTTGAATTATCATTAAAAAATTATTTCAATATTTAAAATGTAAAAAAAACAAAATTATGATTTTGAAAAAAATTAAAGACTAAAATATAAAAATAAAAATATACGATAGTTAATTAAAAATAACGAAAAAACTAAAGGTAACCCTTGAGGAGCGGAAGGGACGTTTTGAATGAGGTTGACAGTTCAACTATCATTACTTTCTTGTTATCCCCGCTTTATCCGAATCTATATATATATTCAAAAGTCAAAATTAACATAATGTTTTTGTTACACTTTTTTGTTCTTTGACTTTTTGAAAAAACATTAACATGTTAATATTATTGTTTTAAAAATAGAATGATACACTTAATTTTAAATTTTTAAAATAAATACTCTCAAACTATAGTTGAATAAACAATCATTTTATTTACACGTTAATTAAAAATCTTTTTCTTCTAATGAGTTATCGCTCAATATCTACCAATATAGCTAGAAAAAATATATTGACAAAAAGAGTTTTTTAACTGTTGTTCTTTAATAAGAGTGTTTCCAGGTTTTTTTTTTTTTTTTTAAGATTTGTTCTTCGTAGTCTAACATTTTTATATATTTATACATATATTTAAACCAAAACTTAATTATAAAACGATGATTCGTCAACTTAAGAGCGCAACTTAAATTTGAAAGAAATTGATATATAAAAAGATAGTAGTTTGGCTTAAAATTAATGTCAAGTTAATTTAAAATTTAACGATATTAATCATTTTATTAAAGTTATTAACCAAATGGTTTAAGTCAGAAAGAGTAGCAATTTTGAATTTCGAACTCGGTTTTATTTACATAAAAGTTTGTGATTATATATATTTAACAAAGATGTTTTAATAAATTAAAACAGTGATAAACTTAAGAAGATATTGCATGTAAAATCACTACTTTTTTAATCTAATATTATATGTCATTAATTAATTATTTTTAGGTTGAACAAAATGTCAAATGAGTGGTTTAAGTGGTGCATATATAATAGTATTGTGATATAATGTCAACATATTCCACTTAACAAAACTCTAAGATTCATAAAATAAATGCTATTTATCCATTTTAAAATAAATAATAGAGACTAAACAAGTGATATAAAGTTTTTAAGAAACGAAAACCGAAGAAAGATATGTTATCCGAACTAAAACTAAAATTCATACTTTTTATACAAATTAAAAATGAACAAATAACAGAAAAAAATATAAATTAAAGTTTTCTAATTGTGGTGGAATTAGAAACATATTTAAGTTTATTTATAAACGTGGGATGTTTTGTTTTTTTCTTCAATCTTCATATCTTAAAAAAATAAAAATAAAGAATAAAAACGTTAGTACCTGAAAACTGCGTGGGAAAGTCACGTTGGTCAAAAGAGAAGATTAGTTTATTGAGGAATAAAGAAGTGTGAAGACTAGGTGCAGTTGATGGAATGTAAATAAAAAAAATTAGGATATTATAATTTAGCACGTGAAAAATATAATAACTTATCGCCAAAAATAATAAATGAGAGGAAGATAATCAAACCCCAGATACAACCTCAAACATGTCGAATAATGTTTTTTGACTTCGTGCATGGTTGAGACGGAAAAAAAATTAAAAAATATAAATAAGATAAAATATAAGTTTAATTATGTAATGAATTTGGACATTATTTAATTAATTTTTTATTAAAAATTTATGATTATTTGTTTTTCTAAGTACATTATGATTTAAGTTTGTTATTAATTAGAGATAGTGATATTTTTATCTTCTCATCTCTAATTTAGTGATTAATTTTTTTTATTTATAATTTATTGATTAATTTATTATGTCTCTGTTGAATGAAGAGAAAGAAAATGTATAAGTTATTTAGTAAGCTAAAGACAACAAAAAAAAATTACGTTATTTTATTAATTATAAAATTAAAAAAATATTTAAAGTCCACAAAATTCTTTAACTAAAACTTAGCTGGAAATAGTTAATTTGTAAGATAAGATAAAATAGAAAAAGAAAGTAAGAAAAGCAAAGTAGAGAGATTAAAGAAAAAGTGTTGTTTTACCTTCTTTATTTAAATTGTTTCGTCCTATTTGTACTAACTATTGTTTATGATGTGTAACTTCCAAACCGATCCACTTAATTAAATTTAAAAAACTCTGAAATTTACAAGGCGTAATTAATCTAATGTTTATTGGGTTTAATAACACAATGACTCAATTTGATGAATACAACCTAAATTAATTGTGTTGGGTTTTTTTATAATCGGTCAAATTTAGCCAAATCTTAATCAACCAGATTTTCAATATATTCCCACTATTGCTTAACCCAATCAATTTATTTGTCTTATAAATAAAAAATGTGTTGCTAGACAACTTGGTTAGTTATTATTAAAATTATTTTTGTTAGTTATTATTTTATTTTATTTTTTGTTAAAATATTGAATCTGTAACTACATTTTTTCAAGTTTTATTTACAACAATTATATAATCTAATTCTAAAATAATATAACAAAAAAAATAGAAATTAACAATTAAAAAGGTCTTAAATTTTGTAACATTGACTCGAGAACATCAAATATAAATTGGGTATTAGGCCTAATAAAAACAATTAAGAAATCTAACCCACTTCAGGTAGAAATTATTTTATTACTTGACCAATGAATTTTGTACAAACTCAACCCATATTCACCCTTATCTTAGAACTTCACTTATCAACGTGCAGTACATTCCTTCCAACTATACTCTACCATAGATCACACTCGTATTTGATTAATGAAGGTTCAGGATATTCTCTTCTCTCCATGGTACAAACATCTATTTAATATTTCTTCGCCATTGAAATGTGAAAAATTTATATTGCAACGAGGTTTTTAAATTAATTATAACTTTTGACATATTAAGAGTTTTTTTTTTTTTTCATATTCTCCTTCTACATTAATTAACAGCCAACTTGTGGTCAAGCCTCCTCACCGACACTGATACTTTTTTTGGTGTAGTTTCTGAGATGCAATGTGTATTATTATACTTGGCAACGAGAATCGTGTCAAGTCCATTCGTATTTCTTCATATTTATTTTCATTGAAAAAACAAAAATACTTTAAATCTAATTTAACTGTGTAAAATTGGTCTATAAAACAAAAACATAGGCATAGTTATGTAGTATAATAGGAATAGAATCTCTAAAATTTCAATTGTGATTTAAAACGAACAAGAGATAGTTTGTATTGTTTAAAATGTTGAAGATTTTACCCAGATTAAAGATAAAGTTTTTTTAATTTATTTTTTATAAGGATAAATTAAATTTAAAATTTATTTTTTAAAATAATATCATAACTATTTAAAATTTATTGTAATAAAAGTATTAAGTCTCATACACGAATTAAAAATACAATTAAGTTTTATAATAAAGTTATCAAATCTTATATATACAATCTCATACACGAATTAAAAATCTATAATATAAGAAGAAAATATCTCACATTTTTAAAGATAAAGTCTTATAATAATTTTTAAATAAATAAGTACAAATTTAATTTTAAAAAAATTGTAAAACTGATTTAAAGTTATAATTTATTTCATTAGACATACCTATAATTAATTAGTCTAAAAGTACTATTGTCGTGAAAGTTGAGGTAAACATGAATGGTTGGTTTTGAAGCTTCAAAAACAAGAAAAAGATATGTCGGTCCAATATTGTCTCAACACGCTTTCAAAAGTGATAGCCATAGCCATAGCCATGTTTGTTTCCCAGCACCCCTATACCTCCTAAAAGGGATTGTTTTTCACGTTTTTACGAAAGAACATGGCCTTAGAATGCTGTGTTTTGTTTGAAGGCTCCGCTTGAAAATCGATGCTCTTCACAAAAATCCGCAACATTTTTCAACTGTGACTCACACACACACATTATTGAAGAACTTTTTGGTGGGTTGTTTGTTGTTGGAAAGAAAGAAAGCAACAGAGACACTTTCATAGCATTTTTGGGTGAAATGGTGATGGAAGACTAGTTTAAATCCGTGACTTTCAGAACTCAACTAAATGGTGAAAGGACAGTGGAGAAATTATACTAGTCCTAAACCATTACAATTTCAATTAATACCTATGTCTAAATCATCTGTGACCACCTATGCCAGACAAAAAAAAAATAGTAGTTTTATTATTTACAAAGTTAAGTATTTTTAATTAAATTAGTATTAAAAAATATTTTATCAAGTATTTAAAAGATTATTTTATTTAATTTAAGTATCTTATTATTTGATCTATATGATTGTTATATTTGTTCTATTGTCTCCAACTTAATTATCAACCGTATTCTCTTTAAAAATAAAAACAATGATTACATTAAATTTATAAAATATTTCAAAGTTAATTAAACATATTGTTTATACCCATTAATAATAAAGACTGATTTTTGTATTGTAATATATATATATATAATAAACTATTCATAATATGTAGTTGTGATTAAAGACTTACACTATCAACCCATTGAATTTTTTCTCTTTTGACGAGTTGACTGAAAGTAAATATATAATCTCATTGAATAAACTTTTTCAATTGCAAATGTTGGGATAAACAAAAATTAGTTTATATATAGATTAATTTGTATAAATATTCTTATATATATTTATTTAAAAACATTTTAAAAATAAACATTAACTTATTTTGGTTTATGAAAAAAACTATTTTATTTTCTAAAAGTACTTAGGTGACATGAACAGGTGTCACTGGGCGTGGGGAAGGACAACCTGCCTGGAATCAAAGGAGTGATGGATTTGGGCTGGATTGCTTTTAAAAATCTAATGGGCCTTTAACAAGTTGTAAGAGGCCTTTTCTTCCTGCACCCCCAAAATTTCTTGGCACACTCATACAATTTTCAAAGTAAAGTGAATTATGGATTATCCATGCTAGAAAGTTTTTTAAAACATGTTTTTCAAAATTCATGAAATAGATTCTATAACAATTTTCAAAACAAACACTTTCATATTCTCATTGTGATTACATATCACAAATATGAATTTAAACCTAACTCATATTTACAAAAATTAACTTATAAATAGAATTTTTTCTCACTCTAATAGCAATCCAAGAAAAAATAATATAATAGATCCAACTAACTTTGCTATAATAGAGTCTTATACCATATTAAAATGTAAGTCTAACTCATATTTAAAAAAATCACTTTATAAGAGAGATTATCTCCGCTACATGGTAAATTAACCTCGTGTCTAACGCAACCCATCTATATGCGTTACTTTCCTTTTATGTTCTGAAAACTTACACTTAGAAGTTATCCTGAATAATGGTTTTCTATTGCAGAAAGAAATTAGAGTTTTATACAGTTTTTCTTTCTGAATTCAACTAATTAACTATTGGAGAAAGTATACTAATAATGATTGACATAAAAAGATTCAACTAATTTTACACAACATTATCCATAGAAAGTTACATGGAAGGATAATACAAAAGTCTTTGGTACTAAAACCTGTGACAAATAACATCAGCTAGAGAACAAGTTACAACAAACATAAATATACATACAAAGTCATCACATAAAGACACACGACATCAGTATAAAAGTAAGTCACGCAACCATTTCATCGTTATTTTCAGCATCCCCCATCTCTTCATAGTCACTGTCAATGTCTGCTTCAAGAAGCCACTGCTCAAATTCATCCACGTCATCATAATCATGTGTGTATAACCCATCTGCAGTGTCATAGGGATCAGCCCCAAGCTCCTCACCATGGCATGCCACATGCAAGAAAGGTCTGCTTCTGGCCAAAGCATCTACCATGTCTCTGTTAACATTTCCTGTCACTCCCAACCATTTGAGCCTTGGAAAATATGGTTTCTTCAACCACCGAAATGCAAGTGCTGTAATGCCACCACAGTTATAAAGATCCAACAATCGCAAACTGCTTCCATGTTTGGCCTCATCAATTAGCATTGAAGCTAATGCCATGACTGCAGTATCACCAACCAGAGGGCACTGTCGCATACGCAGTTCAAAGAAGGGAATTCTACTTTTTGCCAGCAGCAGAACTCCATTATCTGAGAGGTTAGGAAGATTAGATAGATCCAGTTCTCGCAATTCCAGCACACAGCAGCCATTGAATAGAGCTGTGATACATTTATCAGTTAGTCTCTTGCAGCCGCGAAGAGACAATGCATAAAGTGAACTAATGACAGATGGTCTCAAGTACAAAAGTCCTGCATCAGTTATATCAGAGCCATCTAACAGTAAAATTTTCAGTCTACACAGAGTGCCAATGGCCTGGAGAGCTTCGTCCCCGAGGCTTCTGCAATCTCTCAGGTCAAGAATTTTGAGTTCCTTGTTTGATGCCAAACTCAAAACAGCATGATTAGTTAACAGATTGCACCGTCTCAAGCTAACATGTGTCAAAGTAAGGGATGTTGCAGAAATATCATGAAAAACTAGATCAGTTAAATGAGTGCCATGAGTGACCTTAAGCTTGTATAAGCGAGTGCAAGCATGCAGGATGGTTTTGAAACCAGAGTCTGTGACACGACAAAAGCCACCAAGGCATATGCTTTCCAAGTTTGCACACTTGTCTGCCATTAGAAGCAATGCCTGGTCATTCACTCTTCGAAAGTAGGTGATAAGAAACTCTTGGCTTCGAACCAATGAAAGATGTTTCAATCTCCCAAGTTGATTAATTTGTTGAAGACCAGCATTGGTTAAGTCAAATGTAACTCTTGGTTCAATCAAAGGCGCGTCTTGAAGATCCAAATGTGTCAAAAAGATCAAGCCTTTGGATATTGTGCCAATCATAGCATCAGTTATGTAGTCTACATTAAGACATAGTTTCTGAATGCTAGGAAGTATGGACGGTTGAACAGGATTTGAGGGCAGATGGGATCCCAAATTCGGGCTCAGCAGTTCAGTGACGGTAACTGAAGAAATGTAACCAATCTCAAGAGAAGTAAGTTTCTCCGAGGCAGAAGCCCACACTCGAGCAAAGTTGTGACGAAGAAAGAGGGAGACATCAAACATCAGAATCAGTTCCTACCAAAATAACCACTACATCAACAACCAACGAACATGATGCCATATTTACAACTAGAAACATTGAGAGAAATAATCTCAAGAAGCATAAAGAAACTTGAAGTTACATCAGTAAATGAGATGCTACAATAGATTATTATTCAACATCATAGATAACTTTCCCTTATCCAGAGATATTTGCGGTATTCACCTACCAAAATTGGGGTCGGTAATCATGTAATAAAAGTTTGTATCAGACCAAATCTAAGGAACTTAATGCAAGTTTGGTGATATTATTATTTGCCCAAATGTTTAAAGGCTTTAACTTTAAATGGCATGCCTTACTTCCAAGTGGGAGCAACCGCTGAGCAACTCCTCCAGATCGGAAATATGAATGGCCCTCCCTCTTTTCTCGGCGACGGAGCCAAGGTAAAGAGACCTGAACGGGGAAAAAAGAAGATGAACGGAAAGGGTTATTGGGAAAGCGAGCGATGTGGGACATGAGAGAGAGGAAACCTTAGATCCTTGCAGCGGTTGCCGATCTCAGACAAGAGTCTGCCACTGAAATCGGCGCAGTTGTGGAGAGAGAGGTCGTGGAGGGAGGGTTTGAGGAGGAAGGCGATGGCGGAGTCGTCGAGGCGGGAGCAATCGAGCTTGAGAGTGGTGAGGTAGGGATTGGGCGGCAGCAGTGGTCTGAGCAAGTCGCCGGAGGGAGCAGTGTCCTGGAAGAAAGAGGAGAATGAGATTGGGAAATTGGGAAAAAAGAAGAGAGAAGAAGGTGAAGAGAGAGAAGGGTACGAGGAGGTTGAAAGAGGGGAGAAAGGAGAGGATGTGACGGGCGCAGGAGCGGAAGGCGGAGGAGGTGGAGGCCAGGGAACAGATGGAGGCGATGTCCAGCTTCGTCATCACGGTCGCCACCAGCGCCGACGGGAGCCCTTCCAAGCTCGCCGCGCCGGCGCTGCCGGTTTCTTCGTTCGATCCCATGCCCCCACAGACAAACACAACACGTTCCTCGGATCCTCTCTTATTCTTAATACATTCATAAATAAATAATAATAATAAAACAAAAACAAAACCGTCCTCCTTATTAATTCCGAGGAATATAACATAGGTACGGTTTATAATTTACTATTTATTATTTTGTAAAAGATAAATGAAATTACTTTTTATTTTTCTTTTCGGTTTTTTTAACCGGACAAGTTTAAAATATAAGCTTTATAAGAATATCTTATTGGAAGTCACTGACATAAATTTAAGATGTTATATTTAAAAAGAAAATTCTTAGACCATAATTCTATGCTAAAAATATATTTTTTCTTTCAATGACTAAATAAAAATTTATTAAGATATAGATTTTATAATTTTTATATTAGAGTAAAACTTAAAAATAACCTTAAAATTAATGTAACATGGAAAGATAAAAACGAAAAGTAAAACCTCGTCAATGTAAGTATTTTTTTCTTAAAAAAAATATATAAATACAACAAATCAAACAAAATTTACCCTAATACACTTCCTTGTGTTTCACCAGTTAATCCGATTTTGTTTTTATTTTTCAGAATTCGAGCTTCTATTAAAAAAAATGAAAATTAGTTGGTGCATAATCGAATTCCTAATTATTCTTTTGGGTCATTTTTTTTCTAGCGTATTTTTTATATATATAATTCAATTATGTGTTATTTTAAATTTTCTGTACATTTTTATTAAAAAATGTTGATAAATTTCAAATTACAAATAAAAATAATAAAAAAGTGTATATTCTTTATTTCTTTGTCTGTCAAGTTTTTGCATATCTTTTATATACGTATAGTTTAATTGCAACATATTTTTACAGAAATCTTTTATAATGTAAGTTTAATTTATCATTTTTCTCTATCTTATGATTTGTTTTTATAAAATATTGTTGGTTTATTTATTTATTTTAAATCTGTTTTTTTATTTTTTTTAATATACTCTTATGTTCTTCTAAAATTAAAAATAATTTTTTTGTTTTCAGTTTTATACTTTAATATATTTTTTCAAGTATACTCTATATGAAGAGGGGAAAAAATATAATAACAATTTTCACTGAATTCATAAGAATCAAGCGAAATAATAGATAATACATGGTAGAAAAATAAATAATTTTCTTTGTTTGAGTGAAAGAGTGCCTTATTGAGAAGTTCATACATGAAATCATCAATTAAATATTGAATTATATTTATTAATAATTAACTCTCTTTTGTTTTTGAGATAATAAAACTGTATATTTTTATTAGTTTCATTATTACAATAATACGGAATCGATTCTGTTTGATTTTATTTATTTCTGTTACCTTTAAAATACATTTATTTTGATATATTTAAAAATGTATTTATTTCTATAAATTTAAATTTATTTAATATGTTTTAAAATATTAAACTTAATGTATTTTGGAACAGCCTAACAAAAAATTGAATCTAGATTTATACAAATATCAATCAATAACGACTGTTTGCCTCATTCAATTCTCCTTCGTTTTGTTTTTCCGTATCATTTGTCCTTAAAGAAAGTTAATTTTTGTCTAATTTTTTTCTCCTCATATATGTGTTTGTGTATTATTCAATTATACACTTTTTTGTGTGTTTAGTTTATGATTAAACCTTTTTATTTATTAACAAATGTCTCGTTATGTTTATTTTACTTTTGCCGCTCTTGTCTGTGATTTGGTTTTAGTAATATGCTATTTTCTTGATTTTTATTGTAATTTATTTAATTTTTATAATACGCTTTCTTTATTTATATAAAATTATACTTTCAAATTGAAAGAATAATAAGCTTATGGGTGTGAACACATTTTAATCCATGAAGGAATATAATTAAAAAGAAAGTCGAATTTTCTATTATCAAAAAATTTAAACTAATATTTTCTTCTCATTTATTTTTATATTACCCATGTCTTGTCTTAGTAATTTTTTTAAAAATAACAATTATAATAATTTTGTGTACATATTGGTTGTACAACCACTAACACAAATACTAGTATAAATTTTTATTTGAACCTTACTAACATAAGGAATCTTAAACAATTTAAGTCAAACACATTGAAAGTATACTTGATTTATTTTGTGTCATTGAAATATTTTAATACATGTAAATAACAAATTTGTAAAATCATCATTACAAGACATTATTCATGACCATTATTCACAATAATGTGACAAACTCTTTCTTGCACACTTTATCCTATACATAATAATAAAAAACAATAACTAGAATTAAATATTGTCTGCAAGTTGTGAAATCACATAAAATCAAAAAATATATATTTTCAAATTGTTTATCGAAATTTGTTTGGGACCTCATATGATTGCATCTTTAATAACCTGAAAGGAAACATATAGGGATTCATCAAGTTATTTTGCCAACTTAAAATAAAAAAAGTGATGGTTTAATTATACATGATATCACTCATGTATTAACTGGATGTATTGCAAATTATCAATTAAAATCTTAATTTCCTTTCAACATTGTAATTGAAGTCATGTGACATTTTTGATTATCTATTATAAAAGTCACAATGCTTTTAAACTTACTTACAACAAGGTCTTTCACAAATTTCAATCTCAATACTTTCACTAAAATAATATTTTATTTTGATGATCTCATCTAATGTGACACCACAATATAAATTCATAATGATTAGGAAGTTATAGTCTCGTAACAATTGTCATCCAATATATATGATTTTCGCTAAGTTACCAAACTACACAGTCCATACAAGTTACAAGATACATTACTGACATTTAATTAAAGTTGTAAATAAAAAAATTATACATAACCATGTAAAATAAAGATTTACGTTCATATGATAAAGTATTGAAGAAAACATTCACAATGTATAACATGAAAAATTATGGAATAAAATTAAACTGTTTATCAAACTAAATAAACGACAAAGAATGACACATGAAAAGATAATTTACTTTAAAAAAATTCACTAACAAATACAAAATAAAAAGGTAAAATTTGACTTAGTAGAAATATAACTCAAAATAAAAAAGAAAACACCCAACAATCAAAAAATGAATGTCAATAAAATGGAAAAGATTATTTATTTTTATAATTATTTATAATAAAAATATTTTTATAATTTAATATACATTTTAATGATAATAAAACTTTATTTTTTACTTTTATTGTTTAAATTAAAAATCTTAAGTAGAAATTAAATAATTAAATTCATTAAAACATTGGTATTTTTGGAATGGAAATTAAACACTCAAGAATATCAAACTATGTGTACTTATTAAACAAAAAATAAATAAATAAATCAATCATAAACATTAAATTATTTGTATTTAACCAAGACTAATCAAATACTTAAATTAATATAAAAACATTAAAAGCAAATTTAGAACACTTAAATATTTAGAAAGAGAATATTTTAAATGGAAAACATTTAAAATAAAAGATTTAATTAATCGATTGTTATCTATCTTTGAGGTGTAACTTAAAAATAAAAATTACAAAAGATAGCTTCATAAATCAATCGATTGATAGATTATTTCAAGAAATAAAAATAAAAAACAGGATATTTAAAAAAAAAATCCTAATTTCTCATTGAAAAAAGAGATGAACTAAACTACCTGACTTATGATCCAACAAAATCCTTGAGATTGACCCCACCCACAGTTAGAAGCCCACAGTTTTGAATCACTCGTCAGAAAGACGCTTTCTTCTCACACTCAATTGTTTTGTTCAGAGTGAAGACACATCACCCAACACAAGCATCGATTTTCGAACCTTAGCTCTTTTCCTACTTTTTCTTGGATACATCAAAGTGTAAATTCTGTGCTTACCCTGTTGTTTCCCACCTACAACTAATTATTACACTAACTGCATTACCCATTCAAATTAATTTTCCGATTAACTAGTTCATTAAATTTGGAGAGCATTTTCTCAAAATTCAACCTTGGCGCCGGATTTGAAAACTCTCCCTCCACTTTCCAATTTTTATTTATCATTTCCCCATAAAAAACATGGTATTACATAATGGGCATGTTCTTTGGTGTGTGTAGCAGAAGGGTCATGGAATGAAGACAGTCACCGCCAGATAATTAGGGTTCACAATTCGCTTTTGTTCAACCCTTATCACTGTCATTAGTGATTCTTGATCTTATTTATTTAGTTTTTGCCAATACACGCAAAAAAATTGATACCCTTTACTTCATGGCGCGCGAAAGGAACAGGCGGCAAGGGAACACGGTCACCGTTCCCGTGGATTCAAACCCCACTGGGCAAAATACTCAATCTTTGGATTTGAATGCCGAGGGTGAGGCCGATGAGACTAAAGCGATCGACTTTGCTGAAAAAAATGATGATGGGGCAGGAGGGTATTCTTCTGTTGCGGAAGGTGTGAAGAGGAAGCGGGAGAGGAAAAGTGATGAGGAGAAGGGCGTGGGAACGATGTTGGAGGGGAATTTGTTGGAGAAGAGCAATGGTCAAGACGAAAACCATGGTGAAAATGGTGGGGTTGGAGTTTCTTCTCCTGTTCAAGGTGGGAAAAAGAAGCGTGGCAGAAAGAGTAAAAAGGAGAAGGAGGATATGGAAATGAAGTTGGTAGGGGGAGATTTGTTGGAGAAGAATGGTGTTGAATACGTTAACCACGGTGAAAATGGTGGGGCAGGAGATTCTTCTGTTCACGGTGAGCAAAAGAAGTGTGGCAGAAAGAGTAAAAAAGAGAAGGAAGACATGGAAATGGAGATGTCAGAGGGCAATTTGTTAGAGAAGAAGCGTGGTCGAGACGTTAGCCGCGGTGAAAAGGATGGGGTAGGTGTTTCTTCTTCTGTTCGAGAAGGTGTGAGAGAGAAGCCTGACAGAAAGACTAATAAAGAGGAGAAGGACATGAAAGGGAAGGAGATGTTAGAGAGCGATTTGTTGGAGAAGAAAGATGTTCAAGATGATAACCATGGGAGTAATGGTGGGGTTTCTAGACGTGGGAGAAAAAGGAAGGTTAAGGTAGGTGATGGCGAGTTTGAAATGCCTGCCTTTTCTTCAGGGAGGGTCATTCGGAAACCATATAGTCTTAGAAGCCCTAAAGTCAAAATAGAAGTGGTGATGCCGAAAGTCAGCAAGAAGGATAGTAAGGTGACATGATTTATTATTCAGTAAAAATTATGGATGTTTGTTTGAGTTTGGCTTTCAATATGAACATGATTTAGCTCATATTTGAGGTTGTGTTTCTGTTTATCAATCAATAGTTGATTGAAGAACAGTCTTCAATGTGCCATCAATGTCAGAGAAATGATAAAGGCAGGGTGGTGAGGTGCACAAATTGCAATAGGAAAAGATTTTGCATACCCTGTATACTAAATTGGTATAACTTCATCTCTCTTTCAAATTTATTTTTTTCTTTCTGTGTAAATTGTAATGTCATGATATTGTATAACATGCCTTGATTGGTTGGATAAGATCTATACGAGGTTTATTTCTGTGTCATCACTGCATTGCCAGCTACCAAGTCGGTGTTACTGACATATTCTTTGTGTTGTAAGATTTAAAACATATTATTGGAGAGAATTGAAATGGCAAGCCCATGTATGAATGGCATGTGTAGTTTATCCATGAGTTCAATAATTTCTATGTGGAATTTCTAGAAATTACATACTCTATGTTTAATATGCTACTATTTCTTATGTTAGGGGGAAAAGTCTTAATTGATTGAAACAAATCCCAGATCAATTCCTGGAAAAGTTATTGCAAAATTGGTAGTTTTGGTTTCGAATGATGATAACTTCACCAACTGTTAATCGTTGAAGTTTTTTCTGTCTTTAGGTATCCTCATTTGACAGAGGATTACATTGCTGAGGCATGTCCTGTGTGCCGTGGTAATTGCAACTGCAAAGCATGCTTGAGATCGGATGTACTTATTAAAGTTAGGTCTTTCCCCTTCAAGATTAAGTTTTCTTGCGATTTTCTGAGTTCAGCATTTAAAATGTTATCATTTCGTTTGCTGTAGGAAATGAAGAAAAAAGGAGAAACCAATAAAGAAGAGAAGGTTGAACACTCTATGTATTTGCTGCGAGTACTTCTTCCGTATTTAAGATTGTTGTATGAAGAACAAATGGTTGAGAACGAGACAGAAGCTAAGATACAGGGTATTTTCCATTAGAAGTGTTGAATTAGGTTACTAATATGTGAATCAATGTTTCTCGCTAAACAAATGAATTTGATTCTGAACAAGACAAAATTTGATCGATCCATGTCTGTTCCAACACACAATATGCTACAACAACTAAACCATTGTTTTGAACGGCATGAAGCCACATATCTCTTTGTAACAAATTCTGACTTGGAAAAGACAAAGTTATCTGTTTTATAATAATTGTTTTGTTTGTTTTACAATCCATTTATTTAGAATTAATTTTCTCTCTCGATCTTTGGGTCCCTTAACAGCTTTGAACTGTTGTTCTTGTATGCACTGTAACAGCATAGCTTAAGTTTGCATGTCATCTTATGCTCCAGTCAGAGTTTAGTACAAGTTCCATATATTTTCATTGTATAATATGCTATTCTGATATGCACTACAGGGATCTCAGTCTCGGAGCTAAATGTAGTACAGGCAGATTATTCTATGAAGGAGCGTGTATATTGGTTGGGATCTTTCTCACATCTTATTGTCTTTTTTTCTAGTTATCCTTGTATCTTTATTTGTTAACTTAACACTTTCTTGCAGTGACAACTGCAAAACGTCAATATTTGATTACCACAGAAGCTGTACAAAATGCTCTTTTGATCTTTGCCTCATCTGTTGCCGTGAGCTTCGTAGTGGGCAGCTTGTAGGTGGTGCAGATCCAGTTGTGTTGGAGTTTTCCTGGCAAGGTCTTGGTTACTTGCATGGTGAAGAAGTAAATAAAAGGGTAAACCGAACTGAACCAAACGATGTTGCTAAGCCTGTAGTTCGTGAATGGTCAAGATCTGGATGGCATGCAGAAAGTAATGGTAGCATTCCTTGTCCAAAAGTCAGTGATGAATGTAACCATGATTTTCTTGAACTGAGAAGTGTGTTAGGTCAACATTTTATTACTGATTTATTGTGCAAAGCAAATGAACTAGCACAAACATACGAGCTTGGGATCCCTGACAACTTCTGTTCGTGTTCAAGGCCTGATAGAAACACAGATGTTAGATATGATGGTATGAGGAAGGCTGCTTCCCGTGCAGATTCCAGTGACAACTATTTGTACTGTCCCAAGGCCGTACAGCTACAGGATGAGGATTTAGGGCATTTTCAGTGGCACTGGGAAAAGGGGGAGCCTGTCATTGTTAGCGATGTGATTGATTTTACGTCTGGTTTAAGCTGGGAACCCCTTGTCATGTGGCGTGCATTCCGTCAGATGACTAATACCAAGCGTGACAGACATTTGGATGTGAAGGCAATTGATTGTCTAGATTGGTGCGAGGTTTGTTTACTTTCTCAATCTTAAACATTGTTCACCTGAGTGATTTTTGCTCAAAGTTCATTATTCTCTCATCTTATGTTTAAATTATTTAATTTCAGTACTTATTTTACCTGGAACCACCATGCTTCAAATGGCCAATAGAGAATATTTTAATTTTGTTGCTCTTTTCAACTTGTATTAATTTTGTTTTACTGCTCTTACTTGACATGTCTGCTATTCTGTTGCTGCTGATTTCTTTATTTTTATGATTTTTTGGTTAAATCCAGGGTGAAATTAATATCCACCAATTCTTTACTGGATATACAAAAGCTCGTGAGGATTGGCTTAATTGGCCTCAGATATTGAAATTAAAAGACTGGCCACCTTCTAATTTATTTGAGGAACGCTTGCCTCGACATTGTGCAGAGTTCATATCTTCCTTGCCATTCAAGGAATATACTGATCCTCTTGGTGGTTCTCTTAACCTAGCTGTGAAATTGCCTGGGGGGTGTATAAAGCCGGACATGGGGCCAAAGACATATATTGCTTATGGATTTCCTCAGGAACTTGGACGTGGTGACTCAGTGACAAAGCTCCACTGTGATATGTCCGATGCAGTATGCTCTACTTCCTTTTCTCCTTACCGATCTGTTATCTTCAAGGATTTCTTCTAAATTATTTTAACATTTTAGGGTGTTATTTTCCAAATAGAGTTTCATGTTTAAAGATGCATAGTTTGTAGGATGTATTCATTGTTGTATTTGATAAGCCATTTCATTTCTCTGTTTGGTTTGTTTTGAGCAGAATTAGCAGATTGTTGTTTCAATTCACATCATGATTTTTCTGTTCTGTACATTGTCTTCAGCCATAGTTAATTAGTACCTTTTATTTTTTGGAAGAACTTAGATAAATGGTGCATTTGGATCAGACAGATGAAGCTGTAATTTATGTTCACCTTTTATTTTTGCATAGATTTTCCTGATCAAATATTTATCAGTGTTTTGGATTTGTTGCTGTATATTTTGGATTGCATACACATCAATGATGAAATTAAAGTACCTTTTTTTATCTCCTTTTAATAATTTGGCTGTTCTAGGTAAATGTGTTGACTCATATTGCTGATGTTAAATTGGAACCAAAGCATCTTACTGCCATTAAGAATTTGAAACAAAATCACTTAGAGCAAGACAAAAGGGAGCTACTTAGTGATGACCAGGATATAGAAACTAATGTTGACATGCATGACAATATATCTTCTGCCATAAATTCCTTGGAGAAGCAAAATAGTGTCCAAGTCTTGGAAAACAAAAGTGGATGTTGTGATGAGAAAGAAGTTGATCAGTTTCATCAACCCTCTGTTGGTAGTGAGTTTGCCATTGCTAGTGAGGATGGTCTTTCATGCAGATCAGAGCTCAAAGAGACTGACAAAGTAAGTATGAAGCAAGAAGGTGATGTGTCGTTTGTAGGGGATGGTTCAGAAGGTGCTCTGTGGGATATTTTTCGGAGGCAGGATGTACCTAAATTGCAGGAGTATATGAGGAAGCATTTCAGAGAGTTTAGGCATATCCATTGCCGTCCTTTAAAGCAGGTATACTAATAGTGGATATTATTTGACAGCCCGAGTCATTAGTAAAGCTTTGTTCCTACCAAATAGATTTAGTGGTTATATTTTCCATAATTTTCCTATAATAATTTTTTCATTAAATACACGTCATTATGGATTGGGTGAAGGCTGGTTATGAATAGTTTTTTCGAAGTATTTGGCACACAATACCTGTTGTATATGGATAATCCATCATCTGAGCGTACCTCACTCATTAGACTTTATTTTTCTTAAATGGTAATATCCTTCGGTAATGAAGGTTATTCACCCCATCCATGACCAGACCTTCTATTTGACCGTGGAGCATAAGAGGAAGCTTAAGGAGGAGTACGGTTAGTAACACAATTTTCGTATGTTGATTGGGGGTAGGGGTCTGAATTGTGCCTCTCCACATTGACAGTTATGTGTTCTCTTGTAGGAATTGAGCCCTGGACATTCATTCAGAAACTAGGAGAAGCTGTTTTCATTCCAGCTGGTTGTCCTCACCAAGTCAGAAATCTGAAGGTAAAATGAACGTCTAGGGTAACTTTGTTTAATCTTAATTATAGGTATCAAGGTTGTTAAATTCAAGAGTTTATGTGTAAAGTCTTAGGAGTTGTGTAAACTTGAATCTTAAAATTGTAAGAGTTTACTTCATTGAAAAAGTTATTAAAATTCCTATTTATTTTAGTATGTTTTGTTTCCTTATTTAACAAATATTGTTTGTTACAAATAGAGTAGTTTAGAATGCAATTGGTGTGATAGTTATGAATATATATATATATATATATATATATATATTTTTTTTTTTTTTTTTCTGTATAGCTGGAATTAGAGCTCCTATTGTTGAGAGCTTCATTTCTCTTGCCATGCAAACAAAGAATAATCATGTGCCACAATTGTTCGCCCAACCATTGCTGTTGTTGATGTCAGTGGTGGGCTATGGAGGTGCTCCCACTCATCGTGGCCACCATTTATAGAGTTGCCATAAACTTTATAGTTTGTTCTAAGGGGTGGTGATTATCAAACTCTAGGGTTAATCTGTAACCCCTTTTAAGTTTACGAGTCCAATGATGGGTAATGAGTGAACTTGTGTGTAAGACTCATTTTTGAGCAAATTTAGATAGTGATTGCACCAACCACATGACCTATTACAGAGAATTGTTCATGTGTTTGGACGACACCAAAGTCAAATGGGTCAAAATCGGGAATGGTGAAGAAATTCCAGTAAAAGGCAAAGGATCGGTAGCTATAACAAGCTACACAGGTACAAAAACCCTCTATTATGTTTTATATGTAGCTGAAATTAATCAAAACTTGCTTAGTGTTGGAGAACTGCTTGAGAAAGGGTTCAAAGTTATCTTTGAAGATAAGAGTTGCATAATTAAGGATTCAACATGTCTTGAAATGTTCAAGGTAAAAATGAGGAACAAGAGCTTTTCATTTGATCCAATAAAGGAAGAGCAGGCTGCATTTCCAGTTACAACAAGCTTAATCGATCTTTGGCATAAAAGCCTGGGTCATTTCCATCATTCAGGGATGAACTACATGCCGAAAAATCAACTAGTTCCTTGGGTTCCTTATGTGACAGAAAAGCTGGCTGAATGTGAAGCTTGTAAAATTAGGAAGCAAACAAGAAAACCATTTCTCGAGAGTAGTTGGAGGGCAAGTAAAAAATTGCTGCCTGTTTACACTGATGTTGCTGGACCACAAAGAACTCCATCACTGAAAGGAAGTCTTTATTATATTAATTTTATTGATGACCTAACGAGAATGTGTTGGATTTATTTTCTTAAATAGAAATTAGAAGTAGCTGCAATGTTCTACAAGTTCAAAGCACATGTTGAAAATCAAAGCAATTGCTGTATTCAAATATTTAGATTTGACAATGGGAAGGAGTATATAGCTAATCAGTTTCAACAATTCTGTGATGAGGCTGGGATTGAGCATTGGCAGCTCCTTACACTCCTCAACCAAATGGAGTGAGTGAAAGGAAAAATATATCAATCATGAAAATGGCCAGGTGTATGCTTTATTACAAAAGTTACCAAAGAAGTTCTGGCCTGAAGCTCCAAATATAGTTGTTTATTCAAAGTAGAATTCCTACACGAGCTATACAAAAATCAAACTCCTTTTGAAGCATGGTTTGGTTATAAACCTTCTCTTTATTGTTTTAAAGTATTTGGTTGCTTGTGCTACTCACATGTACCTCAGGTTAAGCGTGATAAGCTTGACAAAAGAGCCGAACTTTGAGTATTTATTGGCTACAACACAATCTCTAAAGCTTATAAGATTTTTTAGCCTCAATTTGGAAAAATTCTTGTAAGCAGAGATGTGCACTTCATGGAGGATGAAAGCTGGTGCTGGAGTGACTCAAAGAAGAATCAAAATGTTGTACTGGAGGTTGACTATACAGTAGATGATCAATTTGTTCGAGGCACAAAGCTGCATTTTGACATTTATCAAAGCAATGTAGCAGTGTGCAATGTAGTTGTATGTGAACCAGCCAATTTTGAAGAAGCTGCTATGGAGCAGGAATGGTTAGCTGCAATGAAAGAAGAGATGTCCATGATCGAAAAAAATCAAACTTGGATGTTGGTTCGCAGACCTCATGACAAAAATATAGTAGGGGTGAAGTGGGTGTTTCGAACAAAATTCAATCCTGATGGTTGCTCTAACAAGCATAAAGCAAGGCTTGTTGTTGTTAAGGGTTATTCTCAAATTTTTGGAGTTGATTTATGTTCATACTTTTGCTCCAGTAGCAAGGCATGACACAATAAGATTGCTACTTGCCATTGTTGCACAAAATAGGTGGCAAGTGTTTCATATGGATGTCAAGTCAGCCTTTCTCAATGTTTTCTTGCAAGAGGAGATTCATGTTGAGCAACCAGAAGGTTTTGTCATCAAAGGATAGGAAGATAAAATCTATTTGCTGAAAAAGGCTCTATACTGCTTGAAGCAAGCCCCTAGAGTATGGTACAACAAAATTAATGATCATTTGTTAAGTTTGGGCTTTCAAAAGAGCCAATTAGAAGCTACAATCTATGTCAAGCATGTTGAAGCTGATATTTTAATCATTTCTTTGTATGTTGATGATCTTTTGGTGATAGGAAGCAACCTAGCACTAATTGATATATTCAAGCAAGAAATGAAGGATGCCTTCGAGATGACTGATCTTGGTCTTATGACCTATTTTTTGGATTTGGAAATCACTTAGAAAAAGAATGAGATTTTTATTTGTTAAGGAAAATATGCAAAGGAGATACTAAAAAAAGTTTCAGATGGATGAATGCAAAAATAATGAATACTCTTATGAATCAAAAGGAGAAGTTCAGCAAGAAGGATGGAGATGATCAAGTTGGTGAAGTGCATTTTAGAAGCTTGATTGGATGTCTAATGTATCTTACATCCACAAGGCCTTACATTTTATTTCCAGTTAGTGTGCTGTCAAGATTTATGCACTGTGCTAGTGAGCTACACTTGAAGGTAGCAAAAAGACTTGTGAGATATATTAAAGGAATTGTCAGTTATGGAGTCAAGTACTACCAAGTACAATAGTTGTTTTTTCTGACAGTGATTGGGCGGGTAGCTTGGATGATATGAAGAGTATTTCAGGATACTGTTTCAGTAAGGGGTCAGGTGTTTTATCTTGGTGTTGTAAGAAGCAAGAGGTTGTAGCTCAGTCATCCGCAGAAGCCGAGTTTATTGCAGAATCAAACAATCTGGTTGAGGAATATTTTAATAGGTTTGGGCTTGACGCAAGATAAAAGCACAAAAGTTTTTGTTGATAACTAGGCTGCAATTTCAATTTCACATAATCCTATGTTTCATGAGAAAACCAAACATTTTAATGTGCAGTTGTTTCACTTAAGAGAAGTTCAAGAATATGGTGATGAAAGTTTGATTTACTATCGCATAGAAGACCAAGTTGCTGATTTGTTTACCAAGTTGTTTCCACTTAGTAGGTTTAAATTTCTATGGAAGAAACTAGGAGTTTGCAGCCTCCAAGACAAGGAGGAGTGTTGAGAATGTGCCTTTTTGTCTGTTGCAGATTTTTAGGAAAGTTTTCAGAGTTGTTTTAATTTGAATAAGTTAATTTTTCTTTTTTTACTTAGAATTACTAGAATTATGGGATATGATCTTTTAGTTAGTTATTTTCTGAATATATTTAAAACTTAAGTTGATAAACAAAGCAAGCAAGTCTTTGAAGGAAGTGAAACTGTTGATACATTAAAGTTTGGTTACTTTATTTTGTTGTAATTCTAATTTTTACTTTTTGATAGCTGATACAATGACAACTTTTGTGGTTTGAATTTATGGTTTCTCTTAAACTAGTCTCCTCCCGAACTGCCAGTTTACTTTTTGTGGTTTGTAAAGTTGATTTAAATGTTCGCTGTAAATCCATGACATATGTCTTCCTTTTGCAGTCATGTATTAAGGTTGCATTGGATTTTGTTTCTCCTGAAAATATTGGGGAGTGCTTTCGTTTGACAGAGGAATTTCGTACACTTCCCATAAACCATGGGTCTGCTGAGGACAAATTGGAGGTATGGCAAACTATTTGTATTGATTTGTTTCTGCCATTTATTTGCTTCACATTTTTGAGATAAATAAACTGTGGTAATCAGACTTAATAACTTTTTCTTAAGTCCTAACCTAGCCTATTTAACTATATAAATCTGATCTATTCTCACCTCTAGACACTCCTATGTAAGTGACTTGCTTGCTGACCCTACTCTATGTGGATGCTACCGAGAATCTTATTGGCTTGACTATATAAGTTGTTCACACTTGTGTGCATTATCTTGGTATTATTTTTACTCGATGTTAGACAGATTTTCTCTATAATATTTTTTTTAGTTTATGTTGGGGGACATTTGCCTTTCATAAATGAGATGGTGCATAAAGAGAGAACTCAAATACATGGTCAAAGCAAATGCATAAATTATCGTCTGCCTAGTTTAAACTGTGTTTTACCACTGGGCAATTACCTACCCTGAAAGCTCCAAGAACCGGTTGTAGAACCCGTTTTGATCCTTAATATAATTATTTTCTGTTTGGTTTAGTCAACTTTTGACATCAACTTGGTCCTTTTACACTTGACCTTAAGGCATAGAAGAGTCCAAATTATGAGCCATTTTCTTGGCTTATGATCGGTGTGGTTCCTAAGTGTTCGGTTTTAACTTCTCAACCAAACACATAACTAGGAAATTTGATTAGTTCTAGAATAAATTTATTCACATGCAGCAAGAAATAAACTTGGCAATCTGCAAACAGAAGTATTTATATTGTCATGTCAACAGCTTTGTGCTGCAAGTTTATGTGACTTTTCTCCTTGATACTGCTTTTTAAACAGGTGAAAAAGATGACAATATATGCTATGCTAGATGTGATAACAAAATTGGAGAAAGCAAGGTTAGTAATTGCAAACTTCAGGCCCTTTGAAATGAACTATATGATACTTGCATTTTCTGAGTACATTGTTAGATTATTTCTTGTATACCATGCTCATTCTGATTGTGTTCTTTCTTTATATTAGTATTCACTCTACAGGTCCGAAGTAAATATACCTGTAACTGACAAAGACGAGGTGGAAGTGTAAATTTTGAGTCATTAGCTTATTCAGGTGTTTTTATTGTGAGTTCTATACATCCTCGTGACTGTAAGAACGATTCTACATTTTGTTTTTTGCAACCGCACCTGGAAGGTTAACATTATACTACTTGTAAACATTATCTTTTGAGCTTCTGAATGCTCAGGTTATGGTATTGTAAGGGGTACACCTCTAGAGCTTGTATCTTTTTTCATATGTTTTCGAATTACCAAATCTGAAAGGCCATGTAAGTGTATTCTGAAAAATGCAACCAGAAGTAATATAACTATTATATTAGATTACTAAATCTATTGTGACATTCATGTTTAGAACGTTACGAAGTGTGCTTATTATTATTTTGGAACATTAACAGTGAAGAATATAAATATGTTCTAGTTTGTTTGTTTTGGAACACTTAATATTGAAATATAATAACATCACACATAACATGCTTACTTTTATACTCGTTTTAACATATCCAATCCGAGGTGCAGAATGTAACACATGTATATGGCTATGAATTTGCCATGAATTCGAATGCTTGTTTTGTAACACACTTTCATTGAGACTTTTTTTCAGAGAATCCAACAAGACACCAAAACTATAATTAAGGCTTCACTTCTACAGATGATAGTGTTTCTAAAGTCTCAAAAAGACACAGACCATGATGAAAAATCTCACGGATCCCTCAAGTGTGAATCATGGATATGATCATGTGAATCTTGGAAAGCTTGATGTGACTCTATATACAGTTTACATTATATTGTAGTTGTTAGCTTAACACATCATGTAGTTCAATGTTGGGAGAGTTGATTTTATCATATACTTTGTTCTTGTCTGTCAAACTGTCTCTGTTCAAAATAGTATTCAAAGGAAAGTTCTTACGAAATTAATTTTGAAATGAAGTAATTTAAGCTTGAGTGCTTATATTCTAATAACAAGTTTGATGTAAAATTTAGATTTTGTTTGAGAAAACTTATAAATAAATACTTTTAGGAAAAAAAAAATATACAACAAATTAATTTTCTTTCGCAAGTTAAGTCCATAAAAAACTTTTATTTAGGTTTATGGTGTTATATTTCAACCTTATGCAAAAAGAAACTAATTCTTTTTGACTTTTAACCAAACAAATTTGTGTAGGTAACATTTTTATTTTCTTGATTGGAGGCAAAGTTAATTTTGATGTTTCTTGTTATATAAGTTATAGTATCACTAATACTATTATACACAGTACTAATAATACAGTAATATAAATTTATACTGTAATTTCAAGCAAAAGAATACTACTACAGTAATATATAATAGTGTATAATCTAAATAATAGAAAAATAATATTATAAAAAATAAACATAACCATTGGTTGTTGTTATAACAAGGAAAATTAATAAAATAATATGATAAAAATTAAAAAAATAAAAATGTTACGTATAGATAAAAGTGCTCTAAATTAACAAGAGAAATATTAAAAATTATTTAAAACAACAAACATCAATTTTACTAAATAGCGAGTGAAAATTAAAACTTCAAACATTAAATTCAAGTAGTAGGTTAATTAAGAATAAATTAATCTTAATATTGAAATAATTTAAGATACACAGTATACTAATATAATAATTAAATAAAATAACATAAATCTACAGTAATCTACAATGTTACATTAATTTACAATAACAAGCATCCGTATGTAAGATGACGATGATAACAATAATAATAATAATAATAATAATAATAATAATAATAATAATAATAATAATAATAATAATAATAATAATAATAATAATAATAATTTCGATTATTTTACAATAATCTAAATTTATATATGTTAATATTACAATATTAAAATATCTGTAAAACAACTAAAATTACACCAATAATGAGAACACAAAATAAGAAAATCCTAATTTAATGTAACAATAGTAATTTAATATCAAACAAAAAAAGTACTAGAATAGTAATATTACAAAAATAAAATCAACATAATAAAGATGACATACCGTCTTAAAGTAATCTTAAAAATCCAATTGTCTTTAATAGAAAAAATTTTAGTTAAATGAAATTTTTAATAAATCATAAAATAGCATATACATTTTTAAAATAATAAAAAAAATATATTTATAATGTAAAATATCATCTTCAAGCAAATATCAAGTAAATAACATAGCATTAATAACCTATATAAACAGTAGCGATAAAATAAAAAAATAGTTAATTAGTACTATATCAGTGAAAAAGTCCTACTTAAATAGTATAATTTCTTTAAAATAGAAAAAAAATATAAAAGAAAATTAAACATCCTAAAATAATATAATTATTTTTATATAAGAAATTTGATCAAATTAATTATTTTTCCCTTATTTGTGAAATTGTTGTCTCATCTATCTTTTTTTTTTTTTTTTTTTTTTTTTTTTTTCATCGTATTTTGCCCACTTTCTCCGAACCTCTTCTGGTCTCTTCTCGATACTATTTAAACGATTTAACCTGAAAAAAAAAAAAAATTCCCAATTTCTTCCTCTCCCATACCCTATTTCACAAAAATTTAATTCCAATTCCTTTTCTTATCCAATTATTGTGTTCTCCCTGATCTCTTTGTTCGCCAAGCAATTCACGGTAAGCATGCGATTCTTCTTCTCCATTTCTTTATCATCTCTTTGATTGCTTTTCCATATTCTATCTGGTGTTTTCTGAATCGCCTGAACATCTTGTTTTAGTTGCCGATGTTTTTTTTCCTCCCTTTTTCTGCATATTTTCTGTATTATTTTGTTATATTTTATATTCTTCGTTGGTGTTGATTTCATGTTAAAATATGTGACGGTACGCTTTTTCACTGTTCCACGCCAGCTTATTTTCCGATTTTTGTTGAAATCTTTTATATGCTCTCATGGGTCAATGAATAGGGCCGATTTCGTGAATTGTCTGTTTTTTCTTTATGTAAGATGCTGTGTATTTGATGAAAATTCCGAGAGTATAGGTCACTTGTGCTAAGTCGATGAATGAAATGACGATGTGGACTGGCTTGTATGTGTGGAAATGGTTCTGGTTTCTCTTCTTTTGTGGGTGAGAAACGGATCAGTATTTTTTGTGTCTGACACCATCACATTTTAAGTGATTGTTGAAGATTCTGTAATGTTCTCGTTGAAGGTTTTTGCCTAGTTTATTTGCATCTTTAGTTGAACGCAAGTTGTTGGATGAATTGTCTAACCCTAGATTTTCCTGCTTTGGTCCATTGAAATTTGAACCCTGCACAAATTGTTGAGATTTGGGTGTTTTAAGATGGTTCCATTTATCTGGTCAAATGGCTAACAAAGGATGTGTATATGGAATCTGCATGTTCTATATTCAATCGAAGGATATATAGTGTGGTAAATTTAGAGCTGGGTTTGGTTTGTAAAAAATTAGAACTGACTAATTCATGATTTTCAATGAACTAAATCGCCATATCCTATCTGGGTGAAGGGTTAGGTTAACATTCACAAAGAATATTTGCAGACAACTATGTGTTTGGGACACAGACTGTAGAATATCACATCCATGGTTCTTCCAATGGCAGTGTTGGCTGATTTTATGACATGCTTCAACTGTCCCTTGTGATATTAGGTTTATGTGATGGAGGCCTGGTCAAGGTGTATTGGTTTTTTATAGTCTGGTAATGTTTATAAGTAGCCTTGGTCCTTGCCTTTTGGAGCTTTTATCTTATTGGGGACCAGTAGCTGAGCATCACCATGATGGCTGTGCCTCTATGTGAATATTCACTCATTATATTATGAATGTTTGCACGTTGCAGTCTACTTCAATTATGGACCACAATGAGCTGGTCCTTTTATAGTTACTATCATGGAAGAACTGTGGAGCGTGTAATATCTTGAATTTGGATAAAAGAACAGTTGTTATTTAATAACAGGTTAATATAATATTTGTGGTGATCCATTGTAACTCTGATTATAGGGAAATAAGATAAGTTTATTAACATGGTAATTTCTGTTTCTTGACCTGTGTTAGCATTCATTTCTCTTGAAGGGCTGTATATGTTGTTTTATGTCAAATAATGGATCTTAACACTTTAGAACAGAAAATAGACTTATCACCTGGTAGCAGGTCATAGACCTTCTTTGGGAAAGACAGAATCTTTCCTCCCCACTTTATCTGTTTCTGATAATGAAGTTGCTTTTTCTCTTCTCAGGAGAAGGATTGAAATTGAAACATCAAGATGCCGGCTACAGCAGGAAGGGTTCGCATGCCTGCGAACAATAGGGTTCACAGCAGTGCAGCTCTTCAAACCCATGGCATATGGCAAAGTGCCATTGGCTATGACCCTTATGCACCCAACAAGGAAGACAAGAAGGACTCTTCGCAAAACCTGCCGAATGCAGAACCTGATGCTGAGAATGCATATGCTAGCTTTCAGGGCCTTCTACAGCTTGCTAAGATAACAAATGCTGATGTGGATGTATCCCGTGGGGCCTGCAAGAAATGTGGCCGTGTTGGACACCTCAAGTTTCAGTGCAAGAACTATGTGAAAATCAAGGATGACAATGAAGAGAAGGATCCTGATGCAATGCAGCCTGTGGGGTTGGTTGGATTGGATAAAAAGTTGAAGGCTGAGAAGGTGGATAAGAGAAGTAATGTTGAGAGCTCAGAAGAGGAGGAGGACAGTGATAGTTCAGATTCTGAGATTGATTCAGAGATTGAGAGAATTATCGCTGAAAGGTCTGGGAAGAAAATTAGTGGGAAGAGAAGTTCTTCCAGTAAGAAGGGGGATTCAGATGATGATGGATCAGACAAAGATTCTGACAAGAGGAGAAAGAGAGGTAGGTCAAAGAAGAGGAGTTCTAAGAGAAAAGTTAGTGATTCAGATGATTCAGACGAAGAGAGGAGGAGGAGGAGAAGGAAGAGAGGAAGGGAACAGAGGAGGAAGAGGGAGAAGTCTCCAGATGAAGACGACGAGTATAGAAGCAGGCGTAGGAAGAGTAGGAAGGAGAAGAGAAGAAGGAGAAGCCATCTATCAGATTCTGATTCATCTGAAGATTCCACTGTAAGGCACAAGAGAAAGAACAAAAGGGCCTCATCATCTTCTGAAACTGATTCGAGGAAGGGTAGGAACGTCAACAAATCAGAAAAGAGAAGGAGCCGTCGCCATGGGGATGATGAATGATCATTGCAGTAGTCAATTTTATAGCCCTTGATGGTTCGAAAATTCATGTGTAAGACATCTGTATGCTTGTTTAAATATTGGACCTTGCTGTGCTCGAGTTTCGGAGTTTGGATGTTCAGTTACTTTGACTATTGTATTGTCTACTCCTGTTTAAGATTAAATACATTACAGGAACTTATAGCATACGGTGTTATTTTATTTATATCATGTTAAAATGGCCTTGTGTTATGGTAGCCGAAGGAATTTGGTGTATACTCCAGGTTTTTATATGCTATTCTCAAGAAGGTTAGGTATTAGGACCAACAATTTCGATTTAACCAGAATAGAGTTGAAATATGGTTTAGCCTATCCATTTTTGCTACTAAAAAATGCATTCGACGAGACAAGTTTTTATCTAATTTCTTTGAAGCTTGTTTTGATTGAAATAATTGAAATAAAAAAAGAAATAGTAAAAAAAACTTTAATAATAGTGTTTATTGTAGCGTTGTGAATTAACTTCTCTTTTTTCGTATTAGAATTATTCGTTGCTTGTTAACTGTCAGAGATTCTTATGGTTCAATGCCATATAATCTTTGGTGAATAAGCTCATCAAACTTATGACATAAACTCATTTATGCTATCTAATTTCATTTCATAAAATCATTTAAAAAATGGGAATAAAATAAAAAATCAGTTACAATTATTTTAAGATGATAAATTATTGAAAAAGAAAAATCGCAAAATAACATTCACTTAGTGGTTGACTTTTACAGTTCTTTCTGGAACGTGATTTGAATCAGACTGAGAAGAACGGCACAATTCAATACTAGTCACAAAAATCAATCTTATGCTAATGTTATTAAAATGAATTTTATACTTAATTTTGTAAATTCTAAACTTAGAAGTGATATACCACCTTTTTAAAATAAATAAAAAATGCATGCAATAATCTCTGAACTTGATTCCTTGACCCACGTAACTTCAAAATTCCGTCATATCCACACAAAAATGTCGATAAAGTGGCCACTCAAATAAAATATAATTACGTTTAAGCAAAATTGTATTTTTGGGTTTTAAATAATATTTTACTAGCTTTATACTAGTCATATAGATCTCATTCTTCCACGTAAGAATATATTTATGCAATAAGATAACCGTAATAATTTAATAGTTAAGATAACCGTAATAATTTAATAGTTATTTAGTTTAAATGTATTTTAAGTCTTAATATGTATTAAGTTTGTTTTTAATTCTGTACTTAAAAAAAAACTGGTACAAATCTTTTTATTCAAATGTTTTTTTTACCTGAAAATTGTCTCAAGGAATATTTTGAAAAGAAATATTTAATAAAAAGAATGTAAAATCAAAATATATTGTTACGTAAATGACATATGATTGTGAATGATATAAACAAAATTTTAACTATATTTAAAAAGAGATATTAGAATAAATACTTTTTAAAATGAAGGAAATAATATAATTTTAATTGAAGCACAAGAAACAAATTTATTTTAAAATTTAAGGGACTAAAAATATACTTAATCGTTGTTATTTTATTATTACTAGAATATATCATGGAGTGTCATCCCATCAAAGAGATATTGGGGAAGAGGAAGAGATTATTTAAGAGTATAATAAAATGAAAACAAGAGTGGAAGTAGAACTGAATGAAATAACATAAAGCATTGATTCTTTGTTTATTTGATTAAAAGCATTGCATGATGAATTGTTTAGGTTGAAACGTGGTACTGTATTCATTCATTTTCATGGTGAAATGTCAATTCCCAGATCAAGGAAATATCCATTCTTTCGGCTTCAAAATTTTCTTCTTTGTTCTTTTCAAAAAGCAACTCCCATTATGTTTCTGTTGCATTCCAAAATTTTCCTCCCACCAAATGGTTACTGAGATGTATTTGTGCTTAAAACTGTGCTAAAAACTGTGGAAAAATAGTATTCCCAGAATATTAGGCTGCAAGAGCTCTAGCTCTATAATTTGGCTATGATGTGACGAAACTATAATTTAGCTATGGGAATAAATTCACATAATGTTATTTTAACTTTCTCATGGCCTTGAATTCTATATATTTAATCACATAAAATATTCACAAAAAGCTTTATTTTTCAATGATTCTACTTGACTTGAACAAGACTATCTCTTGTAAATGATATATTGATCTATAAAAGCAAAAAATTACACCACAAACCTCTTTTCACCGTCTGCAATTTGCATCCAGTTAGAAAGCATCTTAACCCTTTCTGCTATCTTTCTTTTCCCAAGATTTGACATCTTGTTTGTGCCTGTAATAAGACAAATAAAAATAATAAGCAACGTGTGAAGTAAATCAGAAAAACAGATTCCAGTCACCAAAAGAAATTGGAGACAGTGTCTTATCTGTCTCAACTTTCTAATGTTGCTTACAAGTTACACCACTAGTGAAATTCTAATGCAAACACTTATTCACTAGGATAAGAAGGTAATGGTTCAAAGAAGGGTACCACATGTTGGATTATACTTATTCAGAAGATAAGAAGCTTATTCTGATGTCAATTGATGTATATAAATAACACGTGGTCTAATTTATTAGCCTTTTTGTCCTACTGATCTCGGCTGCAGCACAAAACTGTAGGAAAGGGAATGTGAAAGGAATTATCATGTAAAAATGTGGCAATTTGACTGCCAAAAGATTGATGTGATAAATCTGATATGTTCCTCATTTACCCGGACTAAGGTGAGTCAATGACAAAGAACGAATATCTCATCGATTGCGTAAATTTCGACCGTTAGAAATTGAAAACTAGCAAATTATAAACTCTGGAACATTGAATAGGGAATGGTGATGTGGAGAGGAATATATCATCGTGTTTGTTCCCTTGTTCTGGGAGGCTGTTGAATTCCTCTATATATTGGACAAAGCAGCCGTCATTACACCACTCTTCCAAAGCTTAACAAACAACAAAGTACAAACAAGAAATTTCATGATGTTGACACATTGCCATGAACTGTGCAAGCCAGTCTCCATCATGGTTCTAGTTAACTTGGCTCTGGCTTTTGTCAATTTGCTTCTGAAGAAGGATCTTAATGAAGGAATGGACTACATGTCCATTATAACATACCGACAGGCAATTTCATTTATCTTCATGGCACCTATTGCCTGCATCTATGAAAGGCAAGAGCCAAATTCATTTCTTGTAACATTGCTTGATCCATTTAGCCAACTCTGTTCAGAGGAGAAAAAAGTTATTGTTGAATTCTACTTTCTCTGTCACCTTAATCAACACATCTCTGCTTAATATATTCATGACCTCGTTTGTTTTAGTGACAACTTTTTTTCTAGAACTACCTAAATTTTACAAATGACATGACAAAGCCAGTTTTTTACTTTTTACAGGAAACACAAAGTGGAGGTTCGCATAGTATGTCTCCTTTTCCTCAGTGCCCTACTCGGGTAAGAAATATTGTAACTAAATATAAGCTTCTGGTTCTTTATTGATGTTGTCTTTATTGTAACATAACATTTAAACAAATTGTAACAAGTATAGCAATGTTTGTGATTTGAATACCATATCAATGCTTTTCAGAGTAACAGTTCCCCAATACCTGTTCCTTCTTGGACTTGAATATACGTCAGCCACGTTCTCATGTGCGTTCCTCAACATGGTGCCTGTATTTACGTTCATTATGGCAGTGCCATTTGGGTAAGTTAAAACAAAAAGGATATTATTTAATTGTGGAATGCAACAACAGTAATTTTGATTCTTGGGCTTGAAATTTTTCAAGGATAGAGAAGGTGAATATGCAAAGCAAGGGAGGCAAAGCTAAAGTCGTGGGAACTTTTGTGTGCATTGGTGGAGCTTTGTTATTGGTCCTTTATAAAGGAATGCCCCTTATCAAGCCAGAATCCCAATACATAGCAAACAAAGTTACAAATATACCTCCAACTGCCAAGTTAGAGACGTGGATTATAGGTTCCATAATTCTGACTGTGAGCTGCCTCCTGTGGTCTTCATGGTTCATTATACAAGCAAAGATTAGCAAAAAATACCCATGTCAATACTCCAGCACTGCTATTTTGTCACTTTTTGCTGCCATTCAGTCAGCAATATTAACTTTAATCATCAAGAGAAACAATGCTTCGTGGATTATCAAAGGAAAGCTAGAAATAATAAGTGTTATATATGCTGTAAGTACATTCTTTACAATAACATGATCGTTTCAAATTATTTTAAAATAGTCTGTTTCTTTGCAAATTCTAAGTTCAAATCTAAAATATTGGTTTGCATTTCAAGTAGAAGATTCAGCAATCCTAACTACTTGGCAAAGCCTTTAACATTCAAATTTGTGGTTTTTGTGAGTTAGGGATTGGTAGGGTCGGGCTTGTGCTATGTGGCAATGTCATGGTGTGTCAAACAAAAGGGTCCAGTTTTTACCGCAGCTTTCACCCCCCTTATACAGATATTCGTGGCCATGCTTGATTTCTCTGTACTGAAGGAGGAAATTTATCTGGGAAGGTTGATTTCTTTAATCATTCTTTTTATGAATTCCGCCCTTTCTACTTTGCACTGAACCTAATGCATCTCTATCGGCAATAAGCAGTGTTGCAGGATCTGCCTTGGTTATTGCTGGCATGTATATTCTTCTGTGGGGAAAAAGTAAAGAGCAGGGACAACTTGTTCTGAAGGATACGCAAACAAATCAAGATGTAGAACGTCAATAGCAACATCAATGACAATGAATAACTTGCTGCTAATGTGTCCTCTAATCTTCGCGGGACACTAGTTCTCTAAATAACAAAAAGAGTAGTGTTATTATAGGAACCAAAAGCAGTTGCGTTTGAGACTATACAAAACAAAAGATACCAAAGTTTAGCTTGAGGATAAATATTTTGTCTGTATTCAAGTAGTAGATTCTAACCTATGCATCAACCACTGAATGCTTAATCTTGAAGTTTTATCCGAATATATATTCTATATGGATTTCTACATGCGAAGCACAAGAGTTCCAACTTCATATGGAGAGATGGAACAGCATCCACTCATCAATATCTGGAATATTGTATTAAATAAGTTCACTTTCAACCAATCACCATCGCACAATCAAAAAGTAGAGCTTCTTAATGAAAAACACCTTGATTTTGTTTCCTTGTAGAGACAATATCAGCAAGCAAACATCTGAACATGGAACATCAAGTTCATTTCAGGCAAGAATACTTAACATAAATTGTTGCAATCAAGATGGAAGGAAATCCAAGCTGGGATTGCTTGGATACGAGGATCTTTCACTCAAATTTCACAAAAGAACTTTTGGTTAATGGCTGTAGGATACTTCTTGGTTGGATAGATTTTGAAAAGATAATATTCATTTTGCAAAAGCTATGAAAAAAAAAAAATCAAGATTATAATTCAAGAAAATGTTAGAAATTAGAAAGAGGATTGTGTTATTTATTTTCTACGAGATAAGCACGTACACTGGTTTGCAACTTGAGACTCAACTTTTACGATAAAAAACCTTAAGAGAAAAATTCTCTATTTTCTTCAACAATGAACACTGAATCACACGAGTCACCCACCATGAGATAAACAAAGGAAGGAGGATTCTCACTTAAGCCTCTAATCAAAATAAGAATTCTTCAAATTTTGTTATGGTTAAAGGTTTTTCAACACGGCACTTAATTCCTTATATACATACTGAGGCCAAATAAGGGTGGTTATGAGAAACAAGTTATTCCTAAGATAGCGAGCTTATTCCTATCTCTAAATAAAGATGCTCAAATTCAAGCTATGCTAAAACAATATGAGAAGACATTATTGATATTACTTTTTAGGATCACATTAAATCATATAGCCAACTCCAATAAGATCAATTTCATTTTAATTTTAGCTGTGAATATATCTGCAATATTACCTAAAGATAGAAATACATCACACACACAAAAAAAAAGAAGAAATACATCTAATGATGAAATTTTTTCCCACTCATTAACTGGTAGTTCGAGTTCAAAATTTACATTTAGCAAGTTGTACCTACACATTAGATGGATTTCTTTCTTTTGTTGGGAGAAAAGAAATAATGGCTAGAGAATGGTGCCTCAATTTTAAGGCAATTGCTTCCTACACCATATCATTTTTGACCTGCACCACATCAATGAAGAAAATGACTAAAATGTCCTTCCATATTTATAATTCAATGGCTTCTGGATTTAGAATTAAAGAACCTATTTCTAGAAAATATTTTCCAAAATGTAAATTTTGCATTTCAAACAATATTTTCCGAAATACATTTTCCACAAAATATTTTTCTCAAGGTATATTTTACATTCTAAAAATGTAAATTACATCACAAAAAAAAGGAATCCATCTAATGATGCAATTTTTTCGCACTCATTAACTGGTAGTTAGAGTTCAAAATTTGCATTTAGCAAGTTGTACCTACATATTAGATTGATTTCCTTTTTTTTTTTTATAAAAAAAAATAATGGCTTGAGAGTGGTGCCTCAATTTTAAGGCCGGAAAAATCTCCCAATTCCAAGAACACTTACAGATGACTTCATGTGGGTGACGGCATTTTGCTAAAGCCATAAACTAAGAAGACTTCTCATTTGATAACCAACATTGAGCTCTAGATTATTTGAGATAATTCTTCCAGAAAAAAATTAAATAGCTACAAACTTTTAATACCATCTACTACTCAAAAGAGAAGCAAGTCTCATCTCCCGTTGATGAATCCTCCAGCGACATTTCCTTATTGTCTTTGTACCAACTAAATTTCATTTGACGGACAACAAAATTTAGCATGCAATAAGTTTCCTCTGAATCAGGATGCGTTTTATCGTGAGCAATAAATCTGTGAAGGACTCCAGATATTTCAACAATACTAAACCCGGGCAGTTTTTTCACCCCTCTTTTATCCATAGCTTCTCTCATGCTTCTTGCATCATCCCAGCGTTTGTCAACAGCATAAACATTAGATAAGCCAATATATCTACCATCATGATTTGGTTCTAGCTCAATAAGCTTCTTGCCAACTGTTTCTGCAAGAGCTAAATTTCTGTGGTTAATACACCCACTGAGCAGGGCACCTAACATGGCAGCCGTTGGTTCTATGGGCATTCGACAAATAAATTGGTATGCCGTGGTTAATTGATCTGCACGAGCCAACACATCTACCATGCAGGCACAGTGCTCAATTGTAGGTGTCATGCCACATTTATTAAGACTCTCAAAGAAGTACCATGCTTCCTTAACTAACCCTCCATGGGCACAAGCAACCAACAGGCACAAGTACGTGACCTCATCAGGCTGGATACCAACCGTTTGCATTTGCTTAAAAAATTTAAGGGATTCTTCTACTAATCCATGTGTTGCAAGACCTCCAATCATTGCATTCCAAATCAACACATCAGTTTGACTCTTAGAGACCCCACTGAATACCAGCAAAGCCTCCTCTATTGCCCCACATTTGGCGTACATGTCCACAAGAGAAGTCTGCAAGACTAATGTCAGTGGCAATCCACTGTCAACTATGTATTTGTGTATCGTTTTACCCTTCTCTAAAGCACCCAGGTGTGCACAAGCACATGATACACTCACCATGGTAACTTCATTGGCTTTGGGCCCAACAGCCCGCATCCTTTCAAAGACATACATAGCTTCGCTATATTCCCCAGCCTTAACATAACCGTCAATCAAAGAGCTCCACGACCGAACATCCTTCTCTAACATAGACTCAAAAACTTTCTGAGCCGTAACCATTTCTCCACACTTAGCATAGCCATCCAACATGGAATTCCATGAAACCAAATTTTTTCCCTGTATACTATCAAATACCTTTTGAGCCCACATAATATTCCCGCAAGAAGCATACATGTGAATCAAAGAATTCTGAATAAATCTGTCAGACTCGTGCCCAGCTTGTATAATACGAGCATGCACAGATACACCAAATTCCTGGTTTAAAAGGCGTGCTGATGCCTTCACAATAAATGTGTATGTAAAGTAATCTGGTGCAACCCCAAGTCGCAGCATCTTTAGAAAAATAGACAGGGAATTAACTGGAATTCTGCTATTTGTGTAGCCTCTTATGATGGTATTCCAGTTAAAAATTGTTGGACCGGAAAGCTGAGAGAAAACCTTGTAGGAATAGTTAATGTCGCCTGAATTGGATAGAGCAGAAAAACAAAGAATTTTGGATATAAATGGGTCATCTTGAGATAAGCCGAAGGAGATCACAACAGCATGAAGTTGCTTCAGTTCAAGCATTGATTTGCATTTTTCAATGAGGCTAAGTAGATTTTGGTTTAAATTTGTAATTTTACATGACCACGACACACCAAACATTTACAGATATATCTTGTAAAACCTGAAGATCTAATGCTTCAAGAGTTATGTGTCGTCCAAGCAAGGGTGAGTCCATGCAACACTGTTAAGAGACATAGAATGCAACGGTTAGGGTTCAATAGGTCCTGCTGTTGCTCTGAATTTAATTTAAAAAGTGAGCCATTAACGAATAAGAACGAGCTATGTAAACAGGACGCCAAACTAAGAAAACGGAAGCACTCAGGCTTAAGCCTAACTAAACAAAATGATAACAGATTATTTGAACAAATGAGGAAATAGAGAAACCTAACTTCTTTTATTGTTTGTTTTACTAAAGATATTCAAATCATAAAACCTTCCAATACATCACCACAAAATTTGAATAATAACCCAATCTCATATTTCTAGCATTCAAAGTCCTTCCACCAACAATTTAGTGACCGTTTTTTCAAAAAAGTGAAAAGATAGAGTTTTCACAGCATGACGGAGACTGAACCATCACAATCAACATTAAGAACAAAGCATTAAACATGAAAACAAGGATCATACACTATCCAAACCTCAAAGATACATAACATGCTTCATCCTCAAATCACAATGCAAGATAATGAAAAGTGGCATTCTATAATTAACACCCAATCAGCTAAACCTCTCAACTAAGCAGATGGATCGTAATAAGTCCAACTTAAATTACAATCCAAAACTAAATATAGCACCCAACAATAGCATTCCTTATGTGACTTGTTATCTTTATATGCTGCACTCTATCAGGCAACAAAATTTAGAAACTGCAGTTCAAGTGAGTGAGAGTTAAAAATGTTCACCATAGCCACGCATATTTGAATTCACTTTTAAAGCACTCCAATTAGTAAAAACGATTTATCCCTCATCAAGTTGTTGTTTATGCAGCCAAGTTCCTTTCAGGCATTTTATCAAGCAGTTAGCAATCGGTAACAGTATATGTGATCCCAGAACATTGCACAAACGGCTTTGAAACTAAGTCAGTTCAATCATAAAAGCAACATGAAATAATCATATTGTAAAATGAAACCTAAAAAATAGAAAATAGAACAACATAGGAGCAGACAAAAACGAAAACCCAACAACATAGCTAAGTCCACGTGATTCATACCCGCAAAAAATGCGCGTTTTGATGCTACGAAGATTTCCTTCGACGCAACATGCCACGGTAATTTCTGCTGGCGTAAGCGTTCTTTTAGCGTCAATACTATTACATAGTATTTGCAATGCAATTTCATGCATTTCTTCTATCCAACTTCTATCATGTGTTTGCTTGGAAGGAATGTTAATAGAAACAAATACATGAAAAAAAATATTTTTTGTTTTCTTAGACTTATTTTATTTCTTAGGACAAATCGGTTTATGAAATATTGGGAGCCGTGTGTAAATTTCTAATTTAAATTTTTATATAAAAATTAATAAATATTTTAATTAACACCTATCTATTAGCATCCTCTTGTTAAAGATATTAATTTGAATATTTACTTCATATTATTGTAAAACATATATTGTTTCTAATTTCAATATCGTTTTACCTTAAAAAAACTATTTTGAATACTCATAATAGATATTAATAGTAATAGATGGTTTCTTATACTCATGTTTTTAAAAAATAAAATTAAGCTATACAAGAAATTAAGTATAAATACGTAAAAATGTATTGTTTATGAGTGTTGGATAGAAAGTAATAAAAAAATTATTAAAATATAATTTGGCTACCTATGTTTTCAAGATATTTAGCTTCTCGAATTTTAACATTAGTATTTTTTTTTCTTGGTGTCGAAATCAGAACATTTTACTACTTATAATTAATGTTACTTTTAAAAAAATTGTTATAAAAAGTATTATAGACTTTAAAAGAGTTTCTAGTGTGACAGCCTTTAAATAAAAAATTAAACACTTTTATGCTTAAAGTTTATAATTTAAATTTTAGAGTATTTATAAAATATGATAATTATAATATTTTTAAGTATCTTACGGATTTATATGATAGAGTATTAGAAGTGTATTTATAGAATTCACATAGCATCATATTTTTTTATTTATTTCACTCATCATTATTTTTGTTTACATAAGCTTTAGAGTATTTTTTTTTTTTTTACCAACAACATATTTTAAGGTGATTTTTCTTGTATTTCCATGTTTTTTTTCACTTTCATACTTTTAAAAGTAATAAATTACTCATCTAACTTTTATAATAAAAAATTATATCATAAATTATAAAGTTTAAAATATATTTATATTTTGAACTGTATAATTTGAAAAAATATAATAGCATAAAAAGAATTTGATAGTATTCCATTTCTTGAAAAACAAGAGTTTTCTTATAAAGAAATAAAAATAACAAAAAGTAAATGATTGTAAAAATAAACGTGACTTATAGTCAACCTCACATAAAAATAAAAATGTATTTTCATTTATTAAACAATCATAATAGTATTATAGATATCATGACTCATAATAACATTAATAAAATCAATTATAAAAGTAATAATTTGGAATTGGAAGAGTGGATTTTACTTCTGTATATTTAAGATTGAATGTAAAAGAAAGTTTCAAATATTTGGTGACATTGTTTCATGATAATAGTATTCGTATGCAAAAATAAAATTCGCATGAAATTTTTAAAAATTAATCAATAAAAAAATAATTTATTGAAATGTGAATGATCATGAATATTAAATTATTTTTTTAATCTTTTTAAATTTCATTTGAATATCACTAGATTTGTTGTTCTTTAAAAGAATCCATTATATTCTTATCGAGTGCCATAATTTTTTTTGTGATATTTTAAAATATTGACCGAATAGCACAAGAATTTTTATAAAAAATCTTGTAAAATTTTTGAATTTTCAATTTAATATATTTCTAAGATTGTTTGTTTATTTTAAGGTGAGTAAGATGTAGAAATAATAAAATGAATTGGACTATTTTAATCCGTTAGTTATTGTTTGGAGTTTGTCTCTCCATAACTTGTTAATTTTATCCACACTAAAATATGATTTTGAAATTTTCAGTTTTTAATTAATTGATTTGTTAATTAATTGACGATGATTTGGTAAACTTACCCAGACTAGTTTGTTAGCAAACGGTGCCGTAGCCAAGAGGATAGACTAGTTTGTTTGGTTTCTCTTTTTTTTTTTTTTTTTTTTTTTTTTTTCTTAATTATATAAAA
>Ga0209489_100559_pt1 | contig 71306 bp, 48 predicted proteins | sample SiratrowhiteBW_FD_187527 | JGI IMG/M metagenome (GOLD analysis project Ga0209489, IMG submission 187527) | Root nodule microbial communities of legume samples collected from California, USA - Siratro white BW (SPAdes) (version 2) | ecosystem: Host-associated > Plants > Roots > Nodule | place... | reverse complement strand
CTAGACTCTCTACTTCCGGAAGACCCGTGCATTGAGTTAGACATCAAGAGGTGTGCACCTGTCATATACCACCTAACTGTTCCGAATAGTTTATTCCGATCGGGCTCATATTTCAAACCTCGGACCCCATATGCACATATGCACAGGATTAATCCATATGTCCTACTCCGATCGGGCTCATATTTCAAACATCGGACAGGACCATATGAACCTCCTTCGACTCTTCACCAATTGGTAAACTTCATCTATATGAATCCAATGTACCAGTAGAGTCAGGATACCTCCTTAGAATCCCCAAACAATGCACATCCTAATAATCTCAACACGGGTATCTCCTTTCTTGAAGATACTATGTCTCGATCACACACCACATCATTCACAAACATTGATATTACATCGTACCATTCATAAACATTCATTCCATTCAATTCAAATTCATATATAATAAAAAAAATTATAATATTTATTAAAAATATTCAAACTAGCTTCCCTTATCAAATATCAACATTATAAATAAATTTCTATTTCAAAGGAGACAAACATTTATAAAAACATACATGTAACTAGCTTCCCTTACCTCTCTATAGAGTAGAGATACTCAAAACCTTAAAATCACAAGCAACCTAACTCTGTTCAAGAATCTTATCGGACACTCTTGATCTACTCAACGCTAGGAATCTAAGGGTGTCTTCTGATTGTCAATCTGATAATCTATGAGATCACAAATATAGAGAAAAGGTAGAAACTTTAAAGAGATTTGTTTGAGAGATGGTGATTTTCATAAGAACGAAACTGTATATCTTTTTAAAGAGAGAGATATTTGGTAGTTTTATTAGAATAAAACAGAATATCTTTTTAGAGAGATAAAATATTTTCTTAGAGGTAATTGGTGATTTTTATTAGAATAAAATATAATATCTTCTTAGAGAGATAAAATATCTTAAAGAAAGAGTTGGTAGTTTTTATTAGAATAAAACAAAATATATTTTAAGGAAGAGAGAGTTGGTGTTTGCTATAAAAATAAAAAGTAAATAATTATTTTTTATTTACTTAAACAACTCTTCTGTTAAAAAAAATAGGTATTATCTTATTTATCTCTAATATTAAATTTTGGTTTAGTTTTTATTCCATAGCTATTTTCTAGGGTCTTATAATAATAAGAGGATATACATCACCAATTGTATTTTGTTTTTTAATATAAATTGAAAGATATGGAAAAGTTATTTTTAGTATTCCTTTTGGAAAAGTAAAATATGAAAAGTGACTTAATTTGGAAAATGGAATTTTTTTTGCTCCGAATGAAATATGAGTATTTCCAAACGAATAATTAATTAGATATATACTGTAACTTCATTAATTCATTCATTAAGCAAGCATAAGAAAAGTCATTAAGAATCAATATTTGGAAATGAATATTACATAAATTTAATTTGGTGGCTTGCATGAAAAATATATGTAAAACTGAATTCCCTAATTTTTTTTTATCGGCAAAACTGAATTCCCCAATAATGCGATAATATTTTTTCCAAATTAAATAATGAGTTATATCGAAAATAACAATCATTTGATTTTAAAATATGAATTACGTTGTTGCATAATTAAGTATGGTTTTTATAAGGTTGTATTTTAGTTTCGCCTTAAATTCACACCTCAAAATGTTGTCTTTTTACATTATTTTACAATTTAAAAAATATATATATAAGTCCTCAAAATGTTCATGCTCAAAATGTTTATCATGTTATGAGGTGGAGTATTAATGACTTCCCTCCATGCAGATGTCATTTGGACTAAAAAATATTACTTTTTATAAATTAATTTATTAGTCTCTAAAATAATAAAATTAGTCACTAATTTAATTGGTGACTAATTTAGAATTCAATAGCAATAAGTGACTAAAATCTTGATAGCTAAATTAGATATCAATTTAAATCCTAATTTAGAAATCAGTTTAATAACTAATTTCATTACAACCTATTTAGTGACCAATTTTATTGAAACTAATTTAGTGACTAATTTCATTGTAACAAATTTAGTGATCAATTTCATTGAAATCAATTTAGTGACCAAATATATAAATACTAAAAAATGGTCACTATATTGATCTCTAAATAATGATAATATTATCCTTTCAATAATTAAATTTATGATATTATATTTTGTTTACTGTTAAAATAATTTAGACGTAAAATTATTTTTGAATTTGATATGAGAAATAAAAAATATCTGGGTCTCCAAATATAACCATGTGAAAAAATGAATTATTATATAAAAATAATACATTATTAAATCCCATGACAGCACAATATTAAAAAGAAATTTTAATTTAAAACAACAATGGTTTAATTTGTTTTGGTAATATAACTTTTTTTTTTTCTCGTTGGACCAAGCACTTCTTTCTTTTCTGCAATATAATATATGCAATATAACCTACATATCAGAATAAACTCATAATTATAAGTTAAATACAGCTAAATTATATTCATATTTATATATTTATAAGCCCATATTCATAATCATTATGTTGCTACTGAAAATTAAGGTGTTGCGTAATCACATGCATGATGATTATTTAACATTATGACCCCTGAGAACACTGAACTGCTATATATACTCTTAAAGTAGAATATAATTCAATTTGGTTATTTCCAATGTGTTTAGCCCACCACAACATTGAAGGAGTAAATAGTATTATGTGACTGTTTCTAGTTGTTTCTGAGGAGTGCCATTACTTTTCTTTTTACATTAAGAAATTTGTTTTTCTCGCGGTCTACACTTAGCTATAGAGATGTTATTGATTGGGAGAAGCTAATTGCTATCTACACATTCTTCTTTCACTGAAATTGTTTTTCATTATCATTATCATGTAGGTGACTCTTAATCATTGTCACTCACTTGTCACACTTAAGCTAAAATGCTTACAGCCTTTGTTTCTTAAATCAACTAGAAAATGGAAATAGCCTTTGGATTGGAAATATAAAGGTATGATCATCAAGTTCTGATGAATGGTCATTTATTTATAGAACCTTTGTTTTTATTCATAGGAAGGAATCAAGTACACTTAAATTTATAACACTTCACACGCACTGCACAATTATTGATATCTATGATGATGCTGTAGAGCCCTCTCACACCCTGATCAGCAATAGGATTTATAATAGGCCAAAACTAAAACAAATACTTGATGTGTATCAGTTATATGACTAATTATAAGTGAACATTAATATCATTAAAATAAGATACCTGGAAGTAACTGAAAACAACAACAGACACTACCCATCAAAAACTTCTTCAGAATAAAGCAAAACTTGAACTGATCAACTTACAGTAGTATATTATAACAAATAACAAGTGAACAAATTTGAGAAATCTCACCTTAAGGAATGTCTATATGTAACAATATCTGGAAACATATCATTATTGACAAAGTTCTGTGCTTTGCCCTGTAAATATCAAAGATTGAAAATTCAAAACATTTTCATAATTCTGTACCAAATGAAGAATGAAATTAAATTTCAAATCATCACAATTACCTTCATTTCCTCAAAAAATTGCATTCCAGAATCCAACTGAATTGCATTCCAGTATTCCAGTAACATAGAACAATAGTGAGAAGAGTAACATAGAACAATAGTGAGAAGAGGCAATATGAGATAACTTCATCTTTAGAACAAGAGTCATTATCACAAAAGAATGAAAAAATACATATAAACTTAATTTGTATAAGAGGGCTCAGAAATGTAACTTTAAAAGAATTCTAAGTGCAAAAAGACTGACATAAGCTTATGCCTATTCAGCTGTGGTTATAATAGTTGAGATTTAGGCTTTATTTAAATTAGTATATTTTGGTATATTTTGAGATCTGTTTGATGGACATATTCCCTATAACATTATAACATTAAAGGTATTTTTCACTTTTTGAGGATTACATTGAGTGAAATTTGCAATGACAGATAATTAAGAGTTCCAGGCATATACATGTTGAATTGGCCAACAAATATCATGGAAGTAAGCTCATCTTTCACAATTTTTTTCTTATCTAGGCAAGGGTTACTGCAACTTTAGTTCCAACAAAAGCATTATTCTTCACAAGAGCAATGTCTAAATTGTTGTTAAGCTCCACTTTAACACTAGATAAATATTAAAGGTTGACTATATTTTTGGTCCCTAAACAAAGTTTGATAGGTCATTATTGACTCTACTTAATTTATAAATGCTTGAAATCATATTATTGACTAAATTTTATATTAAAGTACACTTTTAGTTATTGATTTTATACCAATGGAAAACTTTAAAAGTGGATACTTGCAGCAAGTGAGGCACCTCCAGTCAGGTCACTTACTCTAGCAAGCAAGAAAGGAGTCTCGGCACTTCCTGTTATATTGTTTTCCCTACAAGTGAATATATTAAATTTAATTATAGAAAATACAATATTAAATGTATGAAATAAAATTAGGAAACCATTTAATATACAACTTCCACATTAAGCCATAATGGATGGAGAAGAGAGAACAAAGACATTTACCTAGCTTCTTTAGTGGCTTTATTAATGGCATATTCAATTGTGTCCACAAGTTGAATGTTCTTGAGGGGTAAACGGAGAAAGAGAAAATGGAGTCATATGCAAAACAAGAGCAATGACAATCATCTGCAAAGCAACTCCGAATATTAAAACCTCTAATACAAATCCCATTATTACACCAATAAATTTACTTAATACACACAAATATAAACATGCATAGTATAAATGTATAATCATAGGGTTTCAGATTATACTAATTTGCAAAGAAACTCACATTCACTAAGAGAACCAGGAATCAGGAACGAGAAACACAAATAAAACCTTCCTAATTTGCAATTCCTTTATCGATTTGAGCTGTGAAATTAGAAACAATGAATTACTAATCTATCAGTAAGAAAAGAGAATCGAGATTTAAACAGGAAAAATTTGAAAACATGAAAGTAAAGACGAATCCTAAGACTTGTTAGGAGGTAGTCGTGAGGATGCTACCGCACAACGCAGAGAAACACACAATGAAATGAAGTCTAACGGAATAAACGGCGAGACTTACAGAATGAACGCAGAGAACGCAAAGACTTGATGGAGAAATTATCGAGACAAATGTAGAAGCTTACAAACTTAGAGACTTATGTTTTACAAGAAATTATGGAAACGTATGATTGAACTTGGCACTAGAAAGGAGAGGATTTAACTTCGGAGAGAAGAGAATGAAGAGGAATGAGATTCCAATATTTAAATTAAATTAATTAAAAAATTAATTTAAATAATATTTTGAATTTATTATTATTAATTTAATTTTATGTTTAAATAAATTAAAATATTACTTTAAATTTTAATTTTGAAATTAATATTATCTATTTCAATACTATACTAAAATTAATAAATTAGTTAATTTATTAATATTAATTTAAAATATTTTATAAATTAAAAATTAATAATTACTTTTATAAAATTTAATTACTCCAAAATCAGTATCTAAATTTAAATAATAAGTACTAAAAATTTAAGGATCTAGTAATGTAATAATTAATAACTAAAAAATTAGTCTAAAACAAATTAAAAATAACTTAAAAAGGAATAAATTTTAAGAAATTAAAAAAATAGTGTTTCATTAGTTAGTATAGTAACTAATTATTTTTAGTCTCTAAATTAGTTACTAATTAAATTTTTTTATAATAATTATTTTTGGTCTCTAAATTAGTTAATATAGTGACTAATTATTTTTAGTCTCTAAATTAGTTACTATTTAATGATTTTCTTGTTGTGATTAGTTTGCTCCTATTGTTTGAAGTATAATAAATTCTTCATATTATGGTTGCTTTGGTTTAACTTCTATAACAATTTCTTACTCAATGATTATTTATTTAAAAACCTTTTTAAAAGCTCCATTTGAAACAAATGATCACATTATCATCACAAATTTAGATAAGAGTTTAGGATTTGTCAAAAGTTATTTATATGAAAAGGAAAAATGAATATGGAGACAAACATAACCATAATCATTTTTTATACTACAAGAAAAACAGGACAATAACAATGAAATTTCATATCTTAAACTCAAATAAGAAATGTTAATAGTGTAAGTTAAGTTCATTCTAAATCGACACAAAAAAATAATTCTATAATTAGAAGAGACTAAGTCTACTTTAAACAAATGTTAAAAAGTAAAATAAAAAGTTAAAATAAAATGTCTTAATGTTAGTCTGAGGGACATAAAAAAAAAATAATTTTGAAGAATAGAGTAAGTCTAATCGACGCAAGCTTATTGAGCGTCCGCTTGGCCAACACATAGGCCCATTAAATAAGAATAACTTTCTAAATTTCATTTCTTCAACTTACTCTTCAGCTTTCACTCTGGGCGCTCTCTTCATTACTCTCTTATGATTGTATTCTTCACTGCTCACTCAACTATCTTCTTCCGCTTTCGTTGTTCCCTCTTCACTGCACTTCACGATTTTCCTCTTCATTTGGGTCGTCTTCACCGAATGAATAGAGTTTTAGATAGTGAGAACCCTAAACTTCAACTTAGGTTTGTTATTTAAATCGATTTTGATCAATTGATTTCTTTTGTGATTTTCGCATTTGGAAGTTGATTTCATTTTGGGTTTACAGTTTGGTAATTGCTTTTTTTAGGGTATTTTTGTTGGTTGATTTTAAATGGGCTTTTGTACTTCCTGAGGTAGTTATGGTTGAGGCGACTGAGGTACCTGATTTAGCTATGCATTTGGTTAATCAAGGTTGTTGTGTTAAGAACAAAGGTCAATTTCACGAATGTGGTCTTTTAATTTTGTTTAATTTGTTAGTGGTTGAGTTTGGGTAATTTGATTTGACTGTATAATTTGGTTGATTTTGTCGATTAAACTCACTCCAAGTTTAAAAAAAAAAAAACGTTACATAGTGTTGGCCTAGCCCACTCTTAATGCAAAAGCAAAATATCTATATCTTACGGCGCAAAATGACAGATAGCATGCGTCGGCTAGGATGACATAAAATTTTAACGTCGATTGCTGATGCAAAATGGTGTTCTTTTAGCAACAACTAAGTCGACGTTATTTGTGTCCCTTGACAGGCTAACGCTAACTTGAATTGCCTTCCACGAAGCCAACTTCCACCAACTCGCTAGCACATATATAATATATAAACATCGATTTTCACTTCTTTACGTCGATTTTTGGCCGATTCGGTTTATTTATAACTTATCAAAATTCACTAATAACATTTATCAACCAATATTTTACCGATTAATTTTGTTATTGTGACTGTTATGTTGATAAAGTAGAATTATTAATTAATTTTTTCACCTTATCAACATTTTTTTTCATTTGTCCATTAGTAATACTACATTTTCTTGTAGTATAGTATTCTATTCATTCTCAAAATATTATTGTTTTTATTATTAAATATTATTCTCATGGATGGTTAGTATTTGAATTAAGGAAATGTTGTATCCTTGTATGTTTTATGACCAATGATTTTGGTTTCAAGAATTTTATAACTCAAGAAATGGTCAATTTTGTGAGCTAAGTTCCAAGTTAAAAGATCATTAGGTGATTCCGTGTTTCCCATTAGATTAGGCATGGCAGATGATGAAACTTAATTTTGGAGTCAACGTAAAAGGTTGCCGATAATGCACTTAATTTTTTTAAATAAGATAACAAGATGGTGGATTAGTAAAACTTCAAATATTATGCTTATACTATACAAAGGTTAAAAGAAAATAGATGAAATAATAATAAAAAATTATACTAAAAGAAAATGTTCATTTATAGATAAATATTTACTCATGGCGTGAAAACTTTGATGACCATGTGGACCTAAACTAAACTACTATTATTGAAGCATTTGATATATTTTGAGATTTTATTTAGAATACAATGATAATGGAAACTATTTTACATTATTTAAAACTCATCATTTACAGTAAAATTGATAATATTTTGTGCTACTAAAGGATAATTTTTAATTGATTCCCCATGCGTAACACAAAAATGAAATACACAAAAAAATAAATAGTGCATCTCTCAATTTTGAAATATGAATTCTAAATGTATGCTCGTGAATGTGGATCGTCCATAGAAAATTTACAGAATCACGTCTTCGATGTCCTGGTATTCATTGTTTGAATTGATCACCTAAAATATAAGAACAAAACAAAAACACAGTTAATTGATTTTATGATTCAGAAGTAAATTATTAAAGACTAATAATTTCCTAAATAGGACGTGATTTGCGACAAAGTAATAGTGTAATCTCTTTTCTTTGCAAATCATAATATGACAATTTATAAGTAAGAATATATAAAACCCTTATGTTTCAAAAATTATATCAATTATGATTCCCAAAAAAAATCTCAAATATTTTCAGAGAAAAACAACTGTTTTTCTTTCTTTTTAAAAAAAATGAAAAAATGTTTACTTCCTCGGACTATGTTAATCCATATATTAGGGTTTTTCTTTTCTAAGAGTTAATCTTCATCTTAAACGGATGCTTTTTTTTTTCTCAAAAACTGAAAAAAATAAATTAAAAGAGACCATATAGTTTGAATTTCTTAGATTTTTTTTATTTATTTCAAGTTAGCCTCTTAAATTTAAAAGGTTTTGTATTATTTTTTAAATATTTTGTTTTGACTTTTTAAACATTTCATTGGAAATTACCCGATTGTCTACCTGAAATCTTAAAAGCGCAACTTATTTATTAAGTCATTTCGCTTACCGTGAATTCATTTAAATTGAATTTTAATATAACATTAGTAATGACTTTTCAGGTGATATGAGAAAAAAAATGGAAAAATTTTCTTGTTGGTGTAATTTATATTTTAATTCTTACAAAAGGGAAATCGTGTATAAGTGAATTTTATTATAAAGAAATCATGTTTGTGTATAGTGAATTTTATTATAAAGAAATTATGTTTCTGTTGCACGTTTTTAATTAGTTTCCAAAAATGAAATCGTGAGAATATGAGTTTGGTGTTAGCATTGAAATAGTATTTTCTAAGCATATAACTCTTACAAGATTTCAGTATTAATATTGAGCAAATATTAATGAAATCTAAATAATTGAAATGTTGAGTGAAATTAATTGTAATTGACAGAGTGAAAGTAAAAATGGAATTAGTTGTAAATGACAAAACAATACTCAAATCAATATTAATGAAACGTGCTATTACTAGGTGAAATTAATTGTAATTGACAAAGTGTATCCCATCATTATTATTGAAATCAGTATTAATGAAAGTATAAGAATTAAAAGGTTGGGTGAAATTAATTATAATTTAAAAAGAGTGTTAGGTAAAATGAATTGTAATTGACAAAGTAATATTGAAATCACTATTAATGAAATCATGAGAATTGAAATAATGGATGAAATCAATTGTAATTAATAAAGCCATGTGAATGAGATTAACTGTAATTGACAAAGTTTGTACTATCAATACTGAGATGTGAAGATTTCACTATTTCTTCACAAACACTTTTAATTAAGTGTAACCAGGATAATAAATCAAGCAAACTCAATGTAGAGGAGGCATGATTTCAATGCTAACACTAAAATTGTGATATGCTCTCACCATTTCATTTTTTTTAAAAAATTGAACTGTATTATAGGAAAATGGTTTTTTCATGATAAAATCATGTTATCTATGCACGATTTATTCATTAAAGAAATTATTTTTTTTAACTATTTACAAAATATGACGTAAAAATTGCATTAATCTAAAAATTTTGACCCAAAAAAAAAATCGAATGGAAGCACGTTGTAACTAAATTTCAATATTAATTTAAAAAAGTAAACAAATTATCAATTTATTTTTTAGTTTTAAAATAGTGTAGTAGTTTTCGAATGTCGAGGGATTGTTTGATTATTTATACATATATATTAAACTTTTTTAAATAGTATAAAATTTAAATAGAACATTTATTATTTGAAAAGGTAACAATAATAACACTTGTTAAATATTTAAAAAGTAGTACTCATGAATCATGATTATTTCCTATGTTATTTGGAATCAAGAATATAAATATCTATCATCATCATTTATATATATAAATATTCTTCTTTAAATTTTCTTTCATAATTTAGTGAAAATTAAATGTATAGCGATATATGTTTCTATCATTATTTTAGCATATATACTTTAAAGACTAAAATATAACCTTTTAAATTAAAAACTAAAAAAAATAGAAATAAAAATTAATTTTAACCAAAACAATATCACACAAATATTTTTTTCTTTTAAGTTTTAGTTGAATCACTATTTTTTTCTCTCTTAAAAATGCATGTAGTTAATAACAAATCAATTATTAACTAAATTAAACCTATTTAATTGAGAAGGTAGTTCATAGTTAAAAAGGTTTAAAATCAGAAGTTGAAAGGTAAAATACTATTAAGCTAACTTAATGAATTTAGTATTTAATGTAGTATCTATTAAATTAATTGATAAACACAAGTAAAGAAAAAATAAATTCACAAAATTATTTACTAGCATTTGAACTTTACTAATCTCTTTAAATGTTTTTTCTAAATTATTTTCTTTAGAAAATTATATTAAGAATTAAAAACAATAAATAATTAGAAAACAACAACCCAAATTAAAGAAAGAACGTTGCAGAAACTATCTCATTAAACTCAAATTAGTTCAAATTTACTTATATTTTGTATTAATATTAAAATGATAAAATTGGTCAATCTAGTCATAGAAAACAAGTTAAGTTAAAGGTGGTTTACCACTTTCAAAATGGACTAAAAATTTTCAGTGGCCTCCTAAAAGGATGGGTTAGTAGAGACAAAGAGATCAGAAGAAGAAGAAGAACATGATTTATTTTAGAAGTGTCAACCAATAACTCAAAGGAAAGAGAATTAAACTCATGAATTAATTGCAATAGAAATCAAAGATCAATCAATACCTGTAATGTAGTATGGTTGAGAGTGGTGCTGAAAGGGTATGACAACTTCAGGCCTCAGATTCTGAAACTCTTGCAAATAGTTGGAACAATAAGTATTATAAATATCAGAATCAATGATACCATTCTTCTTCCCATGAAGATAATCCAATGTATTATCAACTTCTGCTTTTTCTTCCCCTTTGCAAGCAATCAAATCTTGCACAGACTTTAACCCTAGAGAGGGAAACTGCAACATTTGGTGTTGGCTTCTGAATCTCTTGAGTTCATCCAACACTTTCTTGTACTCATTGTAGACTTTTGTGTACTCTCCATAAGGGCCATGTATAGGGTCCCTTTGCCTGCAGCATGCTTCCCATGTCAATGAATCCACAACTCTTCTTCTATCGTCCTCTCTAGCATTCTTCACCAACTTGGTTATGTTGCTCACACCAAAAACCTTGTGCACTGCATGGAACTCACGGCTTCTGTTTGATGGAAAGTAAGGTGCCAATATACAATTTTCACTGCATTTCTTCCTTTGATGCTTGCATGCTGCACAGGCTGGATGCATTCCATTGTTGTTTCTTTGCATCCTGGGAAAATATTTTAAGGAAATCACACATAAGAGCTTTATTTCTATGAAGAAAAACTTTGATATCATCATCTAATAGTAGTAATGATAACATGTATTACTTTTTTCAGAAAAAAGTTGACAACATATCAGACAGAACTTTAAGTTCAAAATACATTGGATTCTGATAAAGGTTGACACATTGAAATAGTTGATAACATGAGAACTTGATCTTCATCCAATGATGTTTTCTAAGTTGTTTATTGTTATGCTATGAGCTAATGATTTGAAAGAAGCAAAATAAAAGAAGAATGAGAGGAAGAGTGTGATAATGCTGGCACATTCAGTACATGCTGTCAAGAGAATCCATGCATTAATGCACTTGTTTTGTATATCTCTTTAGAAGAAAAACACTGAGACAAAACAGAAATGTAGTAAAATTTTAGATACAAACCTTGACCAAAAAATTTTAATGTCTTCAATTAAGGGAATGAAACATCAATATCTGTAGAAATAAGATATATATATAGGAAGAAAAACTGTTAGAGCACGAAAAGATGGTTCAGGTTCACGTCTCTTGGAGGGAAATTATTTATATAGGAAGAAGTCTAAGTAAACTCTAGATGAAAGGATATACTCAAATGTTTAGGAGATATTCACGCGTTTATCTTATTAGGGAAAAGGTAAACAAAAAGGAGTTATGGACTAATATGTGTTAAGTATTACATTATGATATAATAATGAAAAAAATTATCGTTGTTATTATTGGTTTGTCACCTTCCCTCTTTGTGTTTTTTAATTAATGTATAACAAAAACCAGTGAGCTATTTTGTAGTTCAACACTTTTTTAAAAAAAATTATTTAATGTAGCTTTTAAAGGGTTTGATTAGAATGTAGTGGTATATAATAAGTAGTGATCATTGAATCAGATATGATTATTACTTGTTGTTCACTGATTAAGCTTTTAGGGGTTGCTCATGCAACTTTTGATGACAGTCATGTAAATAATCATTCAGCATCTTCATGTTCTTGACGTGAGGCAAATTGTTAAAGTTTAACATCTTTTTATTATATATATTATGACTTCTTAGAAGAAATGTATACTAAACACGTCATATTTATAGAATATTTTTATCTCTCTAATCTCGAGAAAAATAAAATTACGAGAGCAAACTTAACATAAAATACTGCTTTAAATTGCTTGTTTCATTTTTTTTTCAAAAAATATATTTAACAACTTACAAGCTTGAATATTTTTTTTTCTACTTGAATTAATTTTTAAGAACATAATTTAAAATTATTATTCAAAACTAAAATGATTATCTTTTTTTTCGGATAAAATGATTATAAATGATGTCTTGAGATTTTTCTTTATAGACATATTTAATCAAAAAAAGTTACGTTTATAGTTTTAAGAATATTTAGTTAAATAATCTCAGTTTAGTTTTATGGAAAAACTTATTAAATTTGATAGAGTAATAGTTATTTATTTATTTAAAATAATGAGTTTTGTTTCACATACTAAACCAAATTCTATAAAGAATTCTAAAACTAGATATATAACCTTTTTTAAATCATTGGCTAATTTAAAATTGGTTTGTTCGCGTATATATCTACATTTTCCTACACAAATCCATTCATAGACTTTAATATAAAATGTATTCTTAAACAAATTAATATATCACAACAAATTTTAAAAAGGCTAAATTAATGCAAAAAAGTAGTCTAATACGTAATATTTTATATTTGATCTTAAATTTATATGAAAGAAATAAAGCAACAGTGTTAAATTGATTTTTCCAAGTACTTCCAATCAATTATCCTAACGGTTAAAATAAAAAATATGTTAGAAATCTACTATGTAATTTTTAGCCTAATCTAACATTAAACAGTAAACTCGGTGAATATGTCACCAGTTTTTTCTGTTTTTTTTTTTTCTCTTACAAAGGTTGCAGAATTAACATGCTTCATTGACCTACGAGACACTTATGATTTGGATTAAGTGAGACAAAAGTGGACTTAACAATTTTGGCATTTCTACAACAAGCTTTAAGCTTTGATAGTGCCTTAATCATCCTATCAACACCATTGTCATTAGTATGAATTTAATTTTACTCCAACAACTAAGCATCCAAACCATCACATATCCAATGATATTTCACATCAATATGTTTGGACCTAGATTGGAAAGTTGGATTCTTACCTAGATGGATAACACTTTGATTATCCACAAATAACGGATAGTGATTCTGCACAAAACTAAGCTCCTACAAAAATTTCTTCAACCATAGCAACTCCTTGCATGCATTTGTAATGGCAGTGAACTTTGCCTCTATAGTAAACAATGTTATACACCTTTACAATCTTGATTGCTAAGCCACTGTTTTCTTTGCAAACTTAATCAAATAGAAGTGGGCTTTTTGAAATCAACGTCTCCAACCATATTTGAGTTTGAGTAATCCATGAAATTAGGCTTACCACTTCCAAAACAAATCCTTAAATCACCAGTACCATGAAGACACCATGAAATCCATCTCACATCAGTCTGATGCTCTCTACTTGGATTTGACAAAAATTGATTGATTGTACCGACATGTGCGATATTTAGTCTTGTACTTACCATTACATATATCAAACTACCCACCATAGATGTATAAGAAATTTTAGTGATATATGTCTTCTCAACTTCATTTGAAGGACTTTGTTTAACATTAAGTTCAAAATGAGTCACAATAGGAGTGGTCAATACTTTAACATTTTCCATCTGAAGTCGCTGCAAGACCTTTTTCATACAATGCTATTGTGATATCCAAATCTTCTTTTCTCTTCTATTATGCGAGATACTTAAGCAAATGATCTTTTTATCAACTCTCATGTCTTTCATGATAAGTGACTCATTCAGTTGCTTCTTTAACCAGTTAATCTTGGAATATTTTTTCCAACAATAAGCATGTCATCAACATGAACAATAGGATAATAAATTCATCATCTAGAAACTTTCTAACAAAGAGACAATGTCAAAAGTAGTCTTTTTTGCAGTCTTGCTAACATATAAATGACTTAAACTTCTTGTACCACTGTTTTGGAGACTGTTTCAAACCATGTAGACTCTTTTTCAACCTAAACATGTAATCTTCCTTGCCTTCAACAAGAAAATCATAAAGTTTCTTTATGTAAATCTCTTCCTCCAAAGCACCCTGAAGGAAAGTTATCTTTACATCAATTTGCTCAACCTCCAAATCAAGGGTAGCAGTTAAACTTAGCATAATTTTGGTGGATGACATTTTCATCGCAAGTGATAAAATGTCATTGAAATCAACACCATTTCTCTGTCTAAAACCTTTCACCATTAATCTGCCTTTATACCTAGGAGATATAGAATTAGCCTCTTGCTTCACCCTGAAAATCCATTGTTCTCTAAAGCCATTTGTTTTTAGGCAACTTTACCAAATCATAAGTGTGATTATCATGCAAAGATTTCATTTCATCTTGTCCATCCAACCATTGTTGTTTTACTACTTGAAATATTTTTCAAAGAATTCAGGTTCTCCATCAGTCAAGGTTACATACTCATTGGAAGATAGTTTTCTCGACCTATTGGACCTCTTGGTAGGGACTTGTGGTAATTTAGGTGCATCATCAAAATCATCACCATGTACCATATCGTGTTCCTTTTGAGCATCATCAATTGAAACCTCTAATCCATCTCCAACCTATTAATGATTAATATCACCATGTTGCTCATCATTTTAAGCATCAGTCTCAATATTATCTAGATTGTGAATAAGCAACCACATCATATTACTATCAATTAAATTACAATATTTAACGGGTGTAGTCTTCTTCACCTTGTTAATATCTCAATAGTTTGGTCTTCCATGAATTTCACGTTACAATTTCTAACTAGCTTCTTCTCAACAAGATCATACAACTTGTAGTCGAATTCATCCTAACCATAACCAATAAAGATACATTGCCTTGTCTTTGCACCTAACTTGGACCTTTCATCCAACCTTTTACACCAACCTTTTGCACTCATCCTATGACTAAGACTCACTATCTTAGACGAACAACAACCCTCCAGGCTCAAGCCTTCAAGGCAAAACGCCTAGGTGTACTTGGGATTTCAAACGAGTTAAGCCTTGAGGGTGATAAAGCTAAAGTTTGTTAAGTCATGAAAACATCAAATAACATTTGGGTCACACCAAACTACTTTATTTGAAACAAAAAGTTGGAAAACTATATGAGAATTACGTGATACATAAGCTTCTTAGATAACACCTAGTCTCTTTATCTCATAGGTTTATGAAAGAACATGCATAAAATTTGATGCATAAATTAATGTGAGAAAATTGGAGAAAAAGTTTTATAATACATAGATTAATATAGTTACATTGGAGCATAAACTCATCAATGTTTAAGATAATAATAAATCAAAATTGAGACTCATTAGCTTTTACACTAATAATAAATCGAAGCTAAACATCCTTTAGTTGTTATTAATGAATCAAGACCAATGTTCGGTAGCTGATAATATATCGGTAGCATAATGACTATAGGAACACATCAAATTAGCTCAAATATGATGAATGATCTTTAAGTATGACAATAAAAAGTGAAATTTAAAAATGTGTGCATAGATTTATAACAAGATATGTGAATTTAAGAAAAGAGAATTATAAATAAGGGAAACATTATTTAAATTAAAATTATATTCCTTAATTATTTTAATATAAAAGTGAAAATGACCAGAAAATATAATTATATGTTTCAATATAAATATTAAAATAAATTTTTAATATAATTTTTTATTAACTAATTCATAAATATTATCACATCCTTGTTAAGGAAAACATTATTCAATTAACATTAATAGAAATAAATAAGATTTTTATGATAATAATTTTCAAACACATTATTTTTTATTTAAAAAAGTAATTATCATTTGTTTTTTAAATAGTTGTTAAAAGATCAACGGTAACATTTCTACAAATCAACGTTTTTCAATCATAATTTCAAATTAAACTTATTATAATTTTAGAAAAAAAAAGAAAAATAAGCAGGATTGTTATTTTCTTAAACACATAAAATTGTTAAGTAGTAAAACAGGTGTAATTGGAACATGTTATGTGGGACAACTGAATGCAAGCAGAGATATGCGAGGTATGTGTTGGAGATCTCACATCGACTAGAGATAGAACCTCCTCACCTTACAAGCCGGTTTTATAAGGATGCGTTAGACTTAAACTCATTTTATAATATGATATCAGAGTTTATCCTAACAAGATTGATGGGCCTATTAGACCACCCGCTATCGGGCCGTTATCGGACCATCCTTAATATATAGTCTCACACACGAGTTTGGGAGTCTCAATGAGAAAGGAGTGTCACATCGACTAGAGATACGACCTCCTCACTTTATAAGCAGATTTTGTAAAAATGAGTTAGACTTAAACTCATTTTGTAATAGTATAAGAGTCTTTCGTCATTGGACATTTATGGAGTAGGTTTCTTTTTGATTTACTGAATTGGCGACCACTATACCTTTCCTTTTCTCTTCAATCCTTGTCCCTTTCTCTCCCTCAGTGCTTTCCTCCATGCTACCGCCACCATAACCCCACTATTTTAATCCAATGCTCGAAAAGAATATTATTCAGTAAAAGGATCCCAATAAAAAGGTTATTCTAAACCTCACGACAACCAAAAAAAGTCTATATAATTAAGAAGGGATTGTATAACATAAAATTACAGAAGTTGTGAATTCTAAGACATAATAAAATTGATCCAAATGTAGCGTAGGGGGTAAGTTATGCAAAATGTTTTGAAACAACAAAACCATTATTCTATAGATCCTAGAATAATAATGCAAGAGGTCAAACTAGTTGGGGTTTGATCATTTTCAGGGACTTGTTTCGTAACATAATAACCCAAAATGGAGAATAATAAATGAATGAAATCAGTGTCCCTCTTAAAAAAAAAGGTTTAGGAGTCTCATTAGTGTGGCTTCAAGAATTAGGCAGTGTCCCTCTTAAAGAAAGGTTTAGGAGTCTCATGGTTTTGGCACATTTTGGAGTAAGAGTAATAGTAAAAATTATCCAAAGATGAAAAAAAAAAGACTTTCATGATATCTATAAAAGAAAAAATGTGTAAGAAGAAAATTGAGACACAACATGTGAGAGAAAAGAAAATTTCATTTAAAAGTTTATTATTCTTTACATGATGAAGAAAACAATTAAAAATAAAAACAAAATAAAACATAAAATCCTGGCTCAAGCTACATAGTATATGTTCATCAAACCCAACTTTGATATAATGAGATTGAAGCTTGTTGGTTCAAGGAGTTTTGTAAACATATATACAGCTTGTTGAGAAGAAGATATAGGAAGTAACTAAAAAAATTGGCCTGCATTTTTTCAGTGACGATATGACAATCGATCTTTATGTGTTTCATTCATTCATGGAAGCTTGGATTTGAAGTTATACGTCTCGCTAATTGATTATCACAATACACAGCAGCTGATGAATGGATAACAACTTGTAAATCATCCAAAAGATACTTAAGTCATTGTATCTCACAGGTCAGGGCTGCAAGAGCACGATATTTGACATTCGATGATGAAGGCGGAACACTGGACTGCTTCTTTGATTTCTAGCAAAAAGGGATAATCCGATAAACAAGAAAAATCCTGCAACTGATCGTCTAGTTTATGGACATGTTGCCTAGTCAGAATTTGAGAAAGCTTTTAATCGAAGACTGAAGTTACTAGGAAAGAAAAGTCCTTGTTCATGATTGTTTTTGATGTACCTCAGAACATGTAGAGCAACATTAAGATGAGTTATGGTAGGTGCATGCAAAAATTGACTAAGAAACTATAAGGCATAAGATATATCGGGTCTAGTATTATTAAGATATAATGATTTACTAATCAAGCATTGATAGGCATTTATATCCTCCAAAAGAATGTCTTCTTCAAACATTTGTCTATTATCTTTAATTATAGGACTAACATTGGGTTTAGCAGCAAGTAGTTCAAGAATATCCATAGCAAATTTACATTGTGAAACATGTATTCCTGCACTAGTCTGAGCCACTTCAAGACCAAGGAAGTATTTGAGCTTCCCTAAATCCTTTATTTTGAAATTTTTATCTAAAAGATGAGTAACCTGTTGTATTTCCAAAAGAGAGTTACTGAAACGATGATGTCATCAACATATAAAAACAAAACAGTGAAAGAACTAGATGTTTTCTTTGTGAACAATGAATCATATAATGATTTTAAGCCATATAATGATTTTGTAAGTTTGCATACCCAACCAGTTTTAAACATAATCATTCCAAGTGGTGGAAGCATATAAACTTCTTCATTTAAATTTTCATGTAAAAAATCATTATTTACTGCTATTTGTTGTAAATGTCAACCATAAGTACAAGCTAATGTAAGAAGTAACCTGACTGTTGTTAGCTTAGCAACAAGAGAAAATGTATCCATGTAATTTATGCCTTTAAGTTGGGTATAACCCTTTGCAACAAGTCTTGTCTTATGCCTTTCTACCTTTCCATCAGCATTATATTTTATTCTAAAAACCCACTTACATCCAATTGTTGTTTTGCCTTGGGGTAAATCTGTCATAATCCAAGTTTGATTCTGTTTCATAGCTTTAATTTCTTTCTATATAGCTTCTTGCCACTCTGGTATCTTGGCAGCTTTGTTGTAAGACTTTGGTTCTTCATTGGAAGATATGGGTAAGGTGTAATGAAGTTGCTTTATAGATAATCTATCATAGTTAAGAACATAAGAGATAGGATAAACAATGTGTTCAGAATCAACAATTGACCTAGTAGAGATATTAAAGTGATAATCTTTCATAAATCAGATGCTTTCCTATTTCTAGTCTAGTAATTAACAGTTTGAGAATTCTGGTTATTATCAGTTATGTCATAGTATTGTTCATTGACCATCTTATTTAAAACTGGCTCAAGTAAAAAATTAAAATTGTTTTCAGTTAATTTTTTTTTTCTGTATTAGAATCATCATTCATCACATATGGAAAAATATTTTCATAAAATTTAATACTCCCAGTAACCAATATCTCTCTATTGTTGATATCCAAACCTATATAAACTTTGGTGCTACTTTTGTATCCAAGGAAGACACATTTTTTTTGCTTTGGGATCAAGCTTGGATCTATTTCTTTCAATGATGCAAGCAAAACACAAAGAATCGAAAACTCTTAAATCATGTAATTCATGCAATTTATCATAGAACAGTTTATAAGATTTTCTCCCTAAAACAAAAAAGGAACTTTATTTATGATATGCACAACATGGATAATAATAACAACCCTATAAGATTATGTTGGATTGCAAAAGCAAACTTCAAGTAATATTAAGAATGTGTTGATGTTTCCTTTCCACTATAAAATTTTGTTGTGGTGTCTCTATCCAATTATTTTGATAAATGATGCTCAATCTATTATATAAATCTCTATATGCAAATTCACTCCATTTATCATATTGTATTATTTTAACTTTAATGTTGAACTAATTTTGTATCATATTTATAAAATTCGATATAGCTTTCTTAGTTTCAGCTTTGCTTTTCATAAGAAATATCCAAATATAGTGGTTAAAATCATCTATGACAATTAGAAAAAATTTTATGCCCATGAATAGATGAAATATCACAGGGTCCCCAGATGTCAACATGAATCGTATCAAATATATGTTCATAATGATTATTATTGTTGGAAAAGGAAGTTTGTGTTGTTTAGCATAATGACATGTTTATTTTCTTTAAAGAAAATGTAAGGATGAACAATAGTAATATATTAATGAAATTTATCAGATGTCTGAGTCTGAGATGCCAGATGTCTTCATTACAAGTTATGTCCTTGAAATCAACCATTCACATAAGCTTCTCATGCTAGTATTTGTAGAAGATATAATCCTTCATGTAGTACAGCTTGACCAATCATTTTTTATGAAATCATCTCCTGTATCTAATATTGTTTGTGGGAAAAAGTTAGTTTACAATTAAGAGATTCAATAATACACTAAACTGAAACAAGATTAAAGGCAAACTCTTGGACATATAAAACATTATACAAAGAAAAATTATCTAATAACTTAACAGTTCCAAAATATCTAATTGTAACATGGCATGGGAATTATTACGTAGCTTGATAATTACAGGCTTTATCTTGAAAAAACTTGTAAAATAAGATTTTGAAGGAGTGACATGACCAGTGGCTCCTATGTTTAATATCCAAAAATTTTTACCTTTCTCGGTTTTCTTAAACGTAAACTCACCAATGAAGTTATTGACTTTGTGATTAGTCTCTACTTTTGTATGTTGAATAATCTTCAAGACTTTTTGGACTTGATCTTGTGTAAATTGCAAATTCTCTTGACTCTCTTGGTCGATTTATCAGTTTTATTAGTGATATTGGCATTCTTATTATGATTAACAACATTGTTAACAACATAATCATGATTATTCTTGAACTTGTACCAAGGAGGATATTCGTGTTTCAAAAAACATTCATCAGTCATATGATTCATCTTATGGCAGTGACTCTACTACTTACCATAATTTGGATCCTTACTCCTTCATTTACCTTGTGGTTTTCAAGTTCCATTGTTCTTGTCCTATTTCTAGTTAGATTTCCAAAATTCATCAAAATCTTATTATCAAACACGGTGTTACTTGTTGATTGTCTTTCCTGCTGTAGAATAAGAGAAAACACGTAGTTCATACCAAGTAAAGGTTCCATAAGCAAGATCTTTGTTTACAGTGCCATAAATATCATTTAGAACCTTCAAAGAAACAAATAACATTTTCTGATTACTTATGTTTGAAAAGGGTACTATGAAAGAATAGTTGTATCTAACTTCACAGGTACACTTAGGAGTTGGTCGTAATGACTCAAGCTCTGTCCATATAATTTTCAATTCTGTATAGAATTCAGAAACACTCGTTTCTCCTTGCTTCATAGAGTGAATCTCTTATAAAAGATTAGAGATCCTAAAATAGTCTATTTTAGAAAAAATTTCTTGCAAATCTTTCCAAAGATCTGCAGCGGTTCTCAATATAAATAGTGTTTTGTACAATTTAATCATTGATGACATGGGAGATCCAAGAAATAACCATAACATTACACCTTTCCCACACTTCGTAAAGAGAAGTTCCTTGCTGTGAAACTTTTAGAGATCTGTTGACAAACTTTAACTTGTTATTCAATAATAGGGTGCGCCTCATCACCTTGCTCCATGTATGGTAATTCATTCCATTAGGTTGTATGTTTATCAATATCATCCAGACAGGATAAAGATAATATGGACTAGAAAGATTTTAAGAATTGTCCATGTTGTTGGGATTCATCACATTTATGATGCTTTCTAAAAAAACCTTCAAGATCAAAACATAAAAAATAAAATAAAAAAACAGAAAGAAGGAAAAAAGAAGAGGAAGATAGTGGAACAAATTTTTAAGCTTCTGAATTATATAATTAAAAAGTCGTTACAAATTCTATTTCACTTTCAAATTTTATAATCTAAAAGATTATTAGAATCCAAAAGTGAAATAGAAGTGAAATAGAATTTATAATGATTTTTGGATTTTATAATTCAGAAGCTTAAAAATTTATCCCATTTGCTTCGGGATTCTACAATCCCTAAAGAAAAAAAAAAACCATAACTTACCTAGACACAAACAAAACTGTCATCCACATTCTTCTTCCACCTCCAACCGCTACCACCATCACCACTCCAATCCAACACCTACCTTTAACTACTGCCTTCGATCGTCGCAACGCCCTCGACCTACTCAACCTTCAAGCTTTTCAACACCTCGAGCACCCATGGCCAAACCCCTTTCAAACCTATTTCATTGAAATTAAGGGCATTTGCGTCTTTCTTCTTGAAGGTTAATTTTGAAATTGTGAAAACTATGGAGTTGCAGAACGAAATCATAGAGGTGCAGAAAGAGAACATGATTTATAAACATGCGTTTGAATATTACGTGAGGCCCATGCTTCCTTTTTTCATTAGTTTTTAGACTTGAAGTATTTGCCTTTTCCTTGCGCTATGCAACGTTTATGTGTTTAGTGGGGTCCACTTTATTCCCTTTTTCCTTTTTCTCTTTTTTACAACATGAGTTTGCTAAAAAATATGGTTTTTTTTGTTTTTTTATCCATTATATATATTTTTTATTCTACCATCAATCAAATCACAATTTGATTAGACTAAAGAAGGATTGGACTAAAGTCCTAAGACCCGACCAGAAAATTAATCCGACCAACTAATATAACCAAAAATACAATAAACAATTCAGCAAATAAAAATGATAAATTAGATTATCTGATGCAATAAATCAGACAACTAGTTAAACAGTCTAAGAATTTTAACAATAATGAGTATTGTCATGCAAAAGTAACAAAGTTTTTTATCTTAAACGAGTATCATTCCTAGACTTGAATATAGTTAACTTCTTGTACACTCGTCCTACGACCCAAACTTATTATCTTAAACTGACCATTTAGAAAATATGATATTTTATTCATATTTATTGTGATAAATAAAATAAAGGTAATTATGTATAGAGAGTACCAATTGGGTATGAAAGGGAAGTGTAAATTGTTACTTTTTTGCATACATAAGATTGGGTAGAGCATTTTTTTTTCTTTAAAGTCGGTGTTAGACCGATATTATAGCATTCTATCCGAATCATCCATTATTATTCCTTGTTACTACATTACACGCATGGATACTGGGATACATCGGATGTTTTTTAAAATCGCATGTATGAAAACAAATGCTAAAATATAATATTTGATCGCATTTTCACTATCTCACATTATTTTTGAATCATTTTAAAAAGTATAAACATATTTTAAACAAGTATTCTTATTTTGACAGTTCTTGAATTATATTATTTAATAATAATCGTTTTTATTTTAAAGAATGCGAAGCACAAAAAAGCGCTCGTTTCGCCAAAGCATATTATACATCAGCGCATATTATGCTAATAATGTCTCATATATTATCAACACATATACAAAATTATCATTCGCCAATGGTCTTTGAAATGAAGACCAAAGTTAATAGGTCTTCAATGACATTAACCACCCAACAAATATCTATGTTTTCAGTATCAAAATTTTAATTAAGTTTTGCAAAATTTATCCTCTTAATTTGAATAATAAACCATAAAAACATAGGTTATGTTTAAGATTTAAAGTGGTGAGTTTTTTAAGGTTAGTTACCAAACATTCTAAAGTGAGTTAAAGTGGTGAGTCCATTCACACAGTCACAGCAATATTTGCAGCATCAGCTTTTGTTGTTGTTGTTGGCCTTGCGTAATTAACGGTTCTGACCCTTTTGGTTATGATTTATGGCCTCAGTTTTTAGGTTGCCAATTTAACCAAGCAAAGTTCACTAAATACTAATTATTCACCTTGATCTCCCTTGTGCTATACTTAACCACCACAGTTCCATCACCAAACGCACCATCAATGATCCAATGCTTTTGGCCTTCCCCTTAAAGAAACAGAAAGCCAAAGGCAATAATGATAAACATAAAAAGGACAAACTAAAGTTGGTGCCAAGAGGGTTTTCTTATTAAATGCTACTCTCCCCTCCATTTCTTTTCAAAATTCAAATTGACCCTTTTGTTTTGGTTCAAATTTAAAGTGAAAGAAAGGCACAAGAGCTTGAAGGGATGGAAGGGAGGAAGTGGTAGATGAAGCATTGCTGAAAGATGAGCACAGCAAGGTTCATTAAGTGTGTCACAGTTGGTGATGGAGCTGTGGGAAAGACTTGCATGCTTATCTCTTACACCAGCAACACATTCCCCACGGTATGACAAGGCATAGTAGTCACAATGTTTTAGTGTTTTGAACGTGCAATTTTGTTTGTGTTTTTTAGCTTTAACAACATGACATTAACTTGTTCTTCTTGTTAAAAAAAATAAACAAGGATTATGTTCCTACAGTTTTCGACAATTTCAGTGCAAATGTTGTGGTTGATGGCAGCACAGTTAACCTGGGATTGTGGGACACTGCTGGTAAGTATTGCATATGATATTTGATGAAATTTGTGGTTGCTATATATGGTTACCTTCAGCCAATTACCAAAAAGTGATTATGAGAGAAAAGTATTAGACTTTGTGCAACTAAAAATGTTTATTTGGGAAATCATACTTCATGTAGAATATCAATTAGTAATACTTTGGTCATGTGTTTTTGCTTCACGAATTCAGGACAGGAAGATTACAACAGGCTTAGGCCATTGAGTTACAGAGGAGCAGATGTGTTCTTGCTGGCCTTTTCCCTCATCAGCAAAGCCAGCTATGAGAATATATCTAAAAAGGTTCTTCTAATCTCCAAAGTCTCTCCTAAGGCACAAAGGACATGTTGTTTAGTACAAATTTCAGCCCACAGAAACTGACATTAGGCCAATTTTATACAGTGGATTCCTGAACTGAGACACTATGCCCCAACTGTGCCAATTGTACTTGTGGGAACCAAACTTGGTATCATCTTAAACTTTACTTAATGACTTTGCCTCACTTACTTAAGCCAGTACTTTAACTTCATTGCCATTTCACATTGGTTGACCACAGATTTGAGGGAAGACAAACAGTATTTGATTGATCATCCTGGTGCCACAGCTATAACTACTGCCCAGGCAAATCATTTGTAACTGACATATTTTCTTGTTAGAACCAAATTTTTTGGTACCATTTTGGACTAATCCTAAATGCCATAAAATATTGTGCAGGGAGAAGAACTGAAGAAGGCAATTGGTGCTGCTGTGTACATAGAATGCAGCTCTAAGACTCAACAGGTTCAATTTTTTTTTTCTTGTTATGCATGTAACCAAACTTGCACTAACTTTTATTATTTTGCCTGCTAAAGAAATTATCATAGAAAAATATGTGAAAATCACCAATCAAATCCTGGACCTCAAGATTATGTTATAGTTATATATTTGTTATTGAAAAAAGATCATAACAATTACATATTTAAAATTAGAAGCATAAATTTGTGAGAGAATTAGACTTTGTTATATATGTGTGTGTGTATGTGCATTACATGGAATCATGGCCTAAGTTATGCTTTTGCTGCAATATTTCAGAATGTAAAGGCTGTGTTTGATGCTGCAATCAAGGTTGTTTTGCAGCCACCTAAGTCCAAGAAAAAAGGAAAGAAGAAGAACACTCCTTGTGTTTTCCTCTGATTCAAGTTGCTGAATTGCAGTTGCAGTGATAGTGTTCAAGTTAAATTCTCACACTATAACATTCAGATCCTTCTTCCAGGATTTGTGTTTCCTTTTATTTGATTTCATAAATAGCACTGCAAACTCTATACTAATACTATATTGTTCTACAGTATGTCTACTTGTAAAAGTATACTGAACTCAAGATTATGATACCAAATTTATAATTAGTCAACATTTTGATGTTAAGCTTTTAGCTACAAACCGCTCCATGTTAGGATTCTCTAACAATGCTAAGATTATCAATCATATAAAGCACATCACAAATCCAAATTTCATAGTTCTTCTGTTTTCAATGAAGCCACCTATATTGCAATGATAAGCTCTTAATGTCATAAATTCTGACCAAATCTAGTGGCCAGTGATTGGTACTTATGAGTGATTAAATACAGCAGCAAAAAATCTGAACAAAGCAAGTCATGCTGGAATTTGAAGGCGGATTTAATAATGCCATAGAATTGTTCTGTTATCATTGTTTTGATTTAGTCTATGAAATGTAAAAGTGAATACTACTACAACATAACCGTGTGATGCAAGGATTTGTGTAATTATTTTAATACAAAATGATGATTGTTGAGTTTGAGCACAACAAGTTTAGCTCACATAATAACCTCAATAAAGGAAGCCATGATCTTGTTCTAGAATATTAAGTAGGTGTTTGGGAGTTGATTTTGATTAAATTCTTAGATCATTTTATTTTAAAAATAATAACTTAGTATAAAATATTTTATCAAACATCAAAGTTACTTAAAATTACTTTTACTCACAATTCATTTTAAACCAAAAATCAATTTTACAACTTAGAATTAGACATGATGTGCCTCACAAACAGCATATGTGGAAATGTGAAGAGTTTTTAAGCTTTTACTTTGAGATGCAAAATCAAGCAGCGCCTGTAGCTCAGTGGATAGAGCGTCTGTTTCCTAAGCAGAAAGTCGTAGGTTCGACCCCTACCTGGCGCGTTTTAATTAATTTTTAGTTTAGTGGTGCCTAAATTAAAAATAAAAGGACTAAATTTGCGTAAACAAATAAGAATCAAAGTTATGAATAATTAAAAAATAACTAAATTTACAAAACAAAAAAGTAGGAACTGATTTTACAATACATGAGGATCAAAATTACAATAATTATAATTGTAAAAAATGCATGTTCACACTTTCTGTATTGGTTTTTCTTCTAATTTTATAATTTTTAATAAATTTTAAGTGTATTCCAAACACTTCATATTATAAGAGAACATGAAGGGGGTAATGAATTATGTTGTTACTCTCATCTTGTTAATTTTAGTGCCACCAAAATGAAAACCTTGAGTTTGTTCCTTTTCCTATCTTGATGATTTTTATTTTTTATTTTTTTGAGAGGGGAGTTTGAGTTTTCAGAGAAAAAAAAATAGTGAATTGTGACAAGTAGCCCAAGCAAAGGTAAATGTCATAATATTTTTTACGTAACTGTAATTATATAACATCAAAAGCGCTTATAAGTCAGAAGCGCTTGTAGCTCAGTGGATAGAGCGTCTGTTTCCTAAGCAGAAGGTCGTAGGTTTGACCCCTACCTGGCGCGAAACTATATTAAAGTTATGCATAAAAATCAATCTTTTCCAAATAGCAAATATGAGGAAATTAAATTTAGAGCATACAGCACATTGCTTAATATGCGAAAAGTTTAAGGAGGAAAATATGTTAGATAACACGTACAACATTAACTTAATATTGGAGGATTAAAAATACATTTTACTTCATGAGGAAAAAATTTGTGAAATTAGGTTTTACTTGTTTTGTTACATTTTACTAATATTAGAGTCTCTTAATGAGAATAAGATAAGTTTAATTAAAATGTTTGATAGTAATAAATGGGAGTTTTGTATGTTTTAAAAAATAAAGGATGAAAAAATAATTAAAGATAATTTTTTTAGGAATGTCAAACTTTTTTAAAGGTATATTTGTCATATTATATAATACTATCAAACTTTTTTAAAAGGGTATATTTGTTAGATGATACAATAATGTGCAGTTTTGTTTTAAATCTAATAAGCTTTATTTGCTCACACAATATACACATAATCTTAAGTTAACATAATAATTCAAAAATACTTGTATGTTTAATCTATGTTTGTTTCATGCATCTGACTATTAGAATGTTGCTTAAAGAAGATAAGAGCATTTAATACATGAACGAAGCACATTTAATGCATTTTCTAAGTCCAAATTGCTTAAACGCAAAGAAGAAGACATTCAAGTGAGTTTGAAGTAGGCCAACAATTAGAAAATGATTTGCAACAACCCTTTTCTTCAACACTTAAATAAAGTTATCCTTCAAGAAGAGCAATGAGTTTGATTTGCAAAAGTGGTGAAACATTGTCAATATACTTTATGTGCACTAAAATAGCTTTATAATAACATTGTTGTGTTCATCCAGCAAACTAGTAAATAGTGTTTAACCTATGTTGAAAGATGTAACCCCTCCCTAGTCAGCAACCTTGTGATCTTTTAATCACCTATAAAGCACATACACAGATACAGACACGGATACGACATGAACATGGACACGTAGATACGGCTAAATTGAAAATTATAGGACATGAGACACAACAATATATATATATATATATATATATATATATATAATGTATAATTATAGATTTATTAAAATGAACTAATATAGTTTGTAATCTAAAAAATAAAAAGAGAAAAGTTTATAGAAAAAAAAAATCTAACAAAAGAAACAACTTCTACATTTCATCCTTATTAAAAAATATAATTTCTAAGTCTAGTTCATCAAGAGATAAGTTGAAAACCTCAAGCATTCCATTGTCATCCAATGAAAAGTCATCTCCTGCAATATCCCATAATTTAGTTTACTCTTCTTTGTATTTTGAGGATTTTCTTAAGAGAAGACAAAGATTACTATGGACAAATACTAGATCTTCTACCGTTTAGGTGTCATCTTATTTTGTTTCAAAGAATGTATAAAAGAGTGGTACTTCAATTCCTTTCACAACAAGAAGAACATGGTTATCCAAGTAGCTTAAGAGCTATCTTCTGGAGTTTTGGTGTATGAACTCCATGAACAATCCACCATGCTTTTGCATCCATTTTTTAACTTTATCTTTTATAGAGTCAATATCGACAAAAGCTTCTCTATCATACGAAAAGATTGCAAATTATATATTTACCTGTTTCTTTACATTTTGCATCATCAAAGTACATCTTAAAATATTTATTCCTTTAATGAGTAAGTTTGACATCTTGATGTGAGGCAAGTGTTTATGAATCTTCAGTTAACCATTCATGACTATAATATCTACAACATTAAAAAAACATAAATTAACATAATATTATAAATTTATGATATTATAAATTAAACATGCACAACAAAATATAATCATAAAATATTTAACTATATAATACATTTACCTTATATTTAAAGAATCAACAAGACAATGAAGAGATGTATTACTTTTAGTCTAATGATCAATTAATATTGAATTTATTATCTAAAAATTGATGAATGTTCAACTTCTGTCTTTCTTCCATGTTGAAATATGACATTTCTCACATTTTCAATCATCGAATCCCACTTTTCATATACTAAGTGAAGAGTGGTCATATTTGTATCTGTTTTTCTGATAACATCATAAATAGGGCAACAAAAGCAAGTATGTAATTAACCTCCATCCACCAATTATCATTCAACGAAGTTTCTTTCACAAATTGTGCATTATCCATGTTATCCTCTTTGTAAGACAACCATTCATCACAAATGACCATATCTTGGAGTCATTTTTTTCAAACTTCTAAACCTTTTGAGCATGACCATGGTTGAAACAAATCTTGTTAGAGCAATAGAAAGCAATTTCAATGAGTCGAAGCTCTTGAACATTGACAATCTCATAGAGTGTTTCACAATAAACTTGTTATAAACGTAGTATCATCAACAATTTGTGAGATATAAGAAGATTATTAATAAGCATTATTGTTTATTTCAGTATTTTTTGCTACACAAATATTTTTCAATGCAAGATTCAAGGGGTGCACTACATAAGGAGTCCAATAAATTGAAGAAAAATCTATTTCTATGAGCATACCCACTACCTTACATTGCATTATCAGTTATAATTTTGTACCGAATTTTTCAGCCAACCTCCATAATTGCATCTCTCATGTGTTCAGTAGACACTTGTTTGCTGGTAAGATTATGTTAAATTTGATTAACGTTTGTTTGATTGAGTTCAACTTTGTGAAGAGAATTAAAGGATAATAATCTTAATAAAACTAAGAAAGAATTTGTGTGAAAGAACTTGAGAGTCAACCTATTTTCTTTATTATTTTTGAGTTATCTATTTTAATTTCTTGCACAACAATCCTCAAACCCCCTTTTTAATTTACTGTTATTACTAACTTGATTTACTGTAGATAATTTTTAAACATTGATTAACTAAATTTACTATTAGATTAGTTATGAGACGACTTTGGGTTAACTTTTCCTTATGTATACTATAATTTATTTCATGTGTTAGATGGTCTAGCACTGTGTTAGGCGGTCAACACTGAAACTCTTTTAATTTGCTCATAGGACAACTGCGATCAGTTAACAATGTTGCTTTATTGTCTAATTTTTTAAGCTCAACAAGTTTTGAGAGTTCATGTTTGGAAAAATTCTAACTCCTCCTCTAATAAATTTTAATAAACGAGTTCTTATTTGAGTGTAAGATTCATTGAATGAAAAATCTCACACATTGCATTTAATCATATTATTTCCACCACTAGAAGTTTTTTTTTTTTAAACTTTGAAATATATCTCCACAAAAATTTTGTTTCATCTTCTAGTTGGATACTTTGATTAGATATATTCGTCTTAATTTTCTATAAAAAATAATTAAATGTAAAAAAAAATTACGTAAATGTAAAAATAAAATAAATTTGTGTAATATAAACTAATATATGAATAAAAAACAATTATAATATGATATATATTACATATTTTTTTATATAATATTTAATTATCATGCTATCTAAGATTATTTTATGTTTTTCTATTTTAGTATGATTATTGTAGAAAAATATTCTCTATAATATATATTAAAAGAATTTGAGAGGGCAAATAAGAAGCAACAGGAAGGTTTATGAAAAGGATGACCCTACCTTAATATGAACCTAAATTTGAATTGAATTAATTTAAGATGTGTAGCTTTTTTAAAAAAATAAAAACAAAAACACAAAAAAGTTAGTTTTTAATACTTCTTTTTTCATAAATTAGTTTTAAAACAAAAATTGTTTACATGATATAGGAAAATATGGGTGGAGCTTCAACAAATAAGAAAGGGTGGTCCGTCAACTGTATATGAGAACTAATTTAACAAATAACTAAAAATTCTAAAATTTTGCTTAAAACTTTTATGCAACCTTCTTCCACTTTCTTTTGGCTTTTTTCCATGTTAAAAATTATTTGGAATATGAAAATATTATTTTAATTATTTAAGGAATAAAAAGATTTGATTCTGGTATTTTTTAAGATTTATTTTATACTGTTTATTCATATTTTTATGAAGATTTCGACAGATTAGAAATTTATAGTTGATCACACATTTAATTTTTGTCTTATCCATGAGTGACATGTTGTTAAAGAATACTTAACATTGCATTGGTTAGTCAAGAATAGCTACAAGCCGAAACAGTATTCGTTTGTATCTTTCAGCGTTAGTTTACATAGTGAAACTAAATTAGTTGATTAAGAACTTGACGTAGTCTATGCTATTAGACGAACCAATATAAAAATATATTAAGTAATTTCTTCCCTTCTTATACTCTTATATTGCATGTTATCCTTTGTGCATTAGCTTAAAAGAAAGATTTCTTATAACTAAGTTTACAAAAATCTTTGTCTGTCTGTCTAACCAATATAAACCCTATCGTCTAACTTAAAAATCTTTAAAATACAATTCAATTATCCCTTATTGTGTTTACCTATCTTTCATAGGTCGACTTGGATAAAATAACTAATTGTGGAGCTCATTTATGAAGCACTAAACCAAATTAAGAAGAACATACAAGATGTTTTCAGTACTCTAAAAAAGTATCTAATTGTGTATATATTTATTTGATAAGTTAGTAGATTTGAAACTAAAAGTAAAAGACTAAATTAGTGTAACATATTCTTGTTAGTTATTTTCTTTTTGAAAAGTTATTAATGAAAAGTGAGATAAGTAACTTGAGAAGACTTTGCATGTTGTATATTATTTCCTTAACCCTCAACTGCATGTAGTTATGAATTTAAAGTTGACTTGAAAGTGAAATAAGGTGATGTGATCTGAAAAATACAAAAAAAATGTAATTTTTCCTTTTATTTTTCTATGTTTAGTTTGGATCTAGGGAAGGAATGGACTTGTCTATTCCTCTTCCACTATCCTAGGGAAAGGATGAGTTTGTTTCTTCCTCTTCCACTATCCTATGGAAGGAATGAGCTTGTCTTTTCCTCTTCCACCATGAGTCTATACAAGGACACCTATTGTACTCATTTTGACAAATTTTAGAATGAAAGAATGTTTTTGAAAATATTAAGTGTGTCATATCTCAGGAGATGTTTCTCCTTTGCTTATTCTATAATGGTGCTTCGTAGCTTATCTCTTAATGGCGCATCGGGCTTCATCAAAGGAAGTGGAGAGTTTCTCTCTTGGGCTTTCTTATCTTGTGAGCTAGGTCACAAATGCGATTCACCATCTTGCTTATCTCATGGATTTGAGTGACACAAGGTTTTTCCCAATTCCTAGCATTGATTCTTATCTTGTGGGCTAGGTCACAAGTGGCAAATCACCATCTTGCTTATCTCATGGATTTGGGTAGCACAAGGTGTTGTTCTAATTCCTAGTATTATCTTTATTTCTTGTATTTTCATTAATTATTTTTGTTTCTGAGTTTTCTACAAACTTTTAGAGATCACGCTCATCCAATAATTCATCCAAGAGTTCACTCTTTGAAGCTTGAGTGGAATGATCCTACAACCCAAGCCCTTCCTCCATTATCATAGACGTTTTTGGTTTCTGTTTTGCACCTCTGCCTTGAAGATTTTGCATCAGTTGGTATTAGAGCTTTGGGTACACTCAAAGCTTTTTGGGTGTCTCAAGAAATGGTTCAGACATTTTATCAAACAAGTAGAGGACAACTTGGAATTTTTGAAGATTAGCTCAACTAGAATTCGGGACGAATTTTCTTAAAGAAGGGAAGGATGGTGTGATCTGAAAAATACAAAAAAAATGTAATTTTTCCTTTCATTTTTGTGTTTAGTTTGAACCTAGGGAAGGAATGGACTTATTTATTCCTCTTCCACTATCCTAGGGAAGAGATGGGTTTGTCTCTTCCTCTTCCACCATGAGTCTATACAAGGACACCTATTGTACTCATTTTGATAGATTTGAAATGAAAGAAATCTTTGAAAAATCTTGAGGTGTTATATCTCAAGAGATGTTTCTCCTTTGCTTATTCTAGAGTGGTGCTTCAAAGCTTATCTCTTAATAGCGCATTGGGGTTTATCAAAGGGAGGTAGAGAGTTTCTCTCTTGGGCTTTCTTATCTTGTGAGCTAGGTCACAAGTGACAATTCACTGTCTTGCTTATCTTATCGATTTGAGTGACACAAGGTTCTTTCCAATTTCTAGCATTGATTCTTATCTTGTGGACTAGGTCACAAGTGGCGAATCACCATCTTGCTTATCTCATGGATTTGTGTGGTGCAAGGCGTTGCTCTAATTCTTAGTATTATCTTTATTTCTTGTATTTTTGTTAACTGTTTTCGTTTCCGAGTTTTCTGCAAACTTTTAAAGATCACGTTCATCCAAGAATTCATCCAAGAGTCATTCTTTGAAGCTTGAGTGGAACGATCCTACAATCCGAGCCCTTCTTCCATTATCATAGACGTTTCTGATTTCTATTTTGCACCTCCGACTTGGGGATTCTGCATCATGAGGTATAATGGAATTTCTAACAATGATAATGAAGGATATGAATTTTTTTTTCATTGATGTTCAATTGACAATTTCAAAAAACTAGAAAAATAATTTGGTTCTTCCTTGGTTCCTAGGTAAATTAATATAAAAATTCTAGCATATTAATGGGAGTCATATATGATAAGCATCTAAAACTCAAAAAAAAAAAAAAAATCTTTCATGTATTCAACTTGACATGTAACTCCTCGAATAAGAGCATAATTGGAGTTTCCTTAAGATGATAAGTTAATATTAATTAAAAATATATATTTATTGAATAAAATTACTAGTCTAGTTTTGTTTGTTTATCATATTTACCTTTGTATTTTGCTTACGTCCACACAATGAAGAAAAATGCTAAAAGCAAAGCACAACATGTGATGTTATTTATTTGCAATGACTAATTCAAAATTAATCAAGAAGAAGCAAAAAAAGGAAAATCAATTCAAACTAAGCTTGATGGTTGTTCATCCCATGACGAGTGAATTATGGAAAATGATCATGGACAAAATAAAGGATTGTGTTTGTATAAGAAAAAACTTGGATTTTGATGGAAACTTGGTTTCAATATGAGTTAAAGACTATGAAACTACTTCTTAAGATAATTTAGAATCATTATATTGAATGGTTAAAGAGACAAAATTAGAAATAGGGAGTTGATAATCTATTGAGTAATTATGATTTTAAGTTGCAAGATTATTTGTTTTAAATGAACTTATGTTATAATTGGATATAATGATTTTTGTAACTAATATATTATTTTTCGTTTTTTTAGCTAGGATAGGATGTTTATTATATAATTATATATATTAACTTATTGTTTTATATGTTGTTGTGGGCGTGTATAGGTGTGATATAATACAATTCGTGGTATGATCCCCAAATTAGGATTTATACTTTTCTTTTTAATTTTGAATAAATCTCAAATTTGACTACCTTCACAATATGATAAAAAAAAATGTTTACTTTTATCTATTACTATATTGTCCCATATTACTTAGTTTTTTTTATTTGTTTCAAAATAATTGATATTCTTATATTAAGATTTATTATTAATTTTTTTTTCTAATTCACTCCTATGTAAATTAATTCACCATAATTATCTCATTATTCCTTTAGTATATTTATTAAGAATGTCATACTATTTTAACAAAGTTGTATAAGAAAACCATCTATGTATTATTTTTTTTATTTGCATGTTAAGCTAGATCTATTTGGATGTTAAGTGTGTATAGAAATAAAAGTCATTAATAGTTAAACTACTTAATGCATAAAAATTAAATTTATTAATAAATAAACTATTTAATGTATAGAAATTAGAATCATTAACAGATAAATCTTTACTTAGCAAGACCCAATAAATGGTTTACAAAACAAAAGTATTATCCAAAGGTACACAGACATAACTAAACATATTTAACATGTGTCCCTGTACTTGTCTAGGGTTATCTTCTAACTCCACAATATTCTCTACTCATGTCCTAAATACAATCACATCAGAAAATAAAAAATCACACAATAAGAGTGATGTAGACCACCATTGAGACACAAATACCTTTTCCCATAACATGTGCTTGTGCTTAATATTGTGAATAATCAACTATATATGTGATTTCAAAATGATTTGAATCAACTTATTATCCATTACTTCAAGTATAATTATCATAATAATATTCATGCATAACACAAATGCATAATCATTTATAGTAAATTTATAATCATACAAGTAAATTAAACATTGAATATAAAATGGTACTTTCACTAAGTCCAATAAAATTCAGTAAGTGTAATAAAATTAATTGAGTGACCAAAATTATTGATTTCTCCCCATTGCTCTTGACTTGAGATTCATTGAATGGATTGTAATCCATTAAGTTAATTTAAAAGATAGAATAGGTGTATAATTATCAGTTATGAAAAATTTGCAATTATACAGAATTTGCCCAAACCAATTCCATTAAAAAAAAAAAACGAAGTGTTCACTTTAACAAGTTCAAATCGTACTAAATAATTATTATAAGGCAAAAATTACATATAATAATAAATATTTTTCCAATTGAACATCCCAAATTCTACTTCTATCTTAAAGCCTAATAATACAATCTCAAAATTACGTGTTAACCAATTCAAAGCCTTTTTACGAAATATCTAAATTATTTTTATTTATTTTTTTCCAAAACCATCTTTATTAAATCACTTATCTCATATTCACACAATTTATCTCTAAAATTAATAAAAAAACATAAGAGAGTTCATTTTGATATTCAATTTAAAAAATATATTAATGATACACTTATGAAAGATAAAAAGGTGAGTGACAAGTCTTATACATGTTATTCTAGTAAAATAAAAAAAATAGGTTATGCTAACTCAAAACTCCACAGAACACTCATTAAGAGAAAATTTAATTTCTCTTTCAGAGTTTATATATCTTTCTACTACATTATAAGTGTATCTTTTTATAGGCTAAATTATTAGTCCCTATAAACAAGTCTAATAAGATGCCCAAAAAATTCCACATCCATTATCAATTAACTCCTATCACATATTTATTATTATTTCACACAATAAAAACATTAATGGTTCACTTCTATTATGATTTTCTATTTTCCAATGCGATAATATAGCCACTTAATTAAAATATAAAATTAAATTATAAAAAAAAAAACTTAAGATTGTATAGACCCAAAATTACAAAGATTATGTATTTCTTAGTCACTTTTAGTATAAGAACTACTCTTTTTAAAGTTATCGTTTAAAAAATATTAAAACCTCAAAAAAATATTTACCATATATTAAATTTACTTATAATAAAATATCAGATAATACTACTTATATATTACCTTTTAAAGTTGTTTATAATTTTAATCCTTTGGTAGAAGCATACATGAAAAGAAAATTCTAAACAAGAAAAAACCAAAGAATAGAAATGCTTGGAAAGTTAAAATAAAGTTATTTAAATATTGTTAGTAGTTAGGATTTGATATACTCAACTTTAATCTCATATACAACAACGAAAATCCCCCACATGAAAAAAAAAATTGAAATCTTATAAAAACTGAAAAAATTTACTGAAATTCTATTCTATCAAAATTGATCCTTACTTTGTAAATGTCTCATTGACACTTTGTAATGAGAAACATAATAAAAGTTTGCTAAGAAAAAGTATAGAAATAAAAGAAAAGAAAACGAAATAAAGAAAAAGATATAAAATACTGTATCTAATCATCAAAATATATATAATAGGTGCCTAAAATAATATTTAAAATTGATCAACATATTATATAAAATGTTAAATTCCATAAAGAAAGTATTATGTTTTTCTTATAAATTTAGGTATCTTCTATGATAAACTAATAAATAAAATATTTTAAATTTATTAGCTTTTGTCTATTATAATACTTTTTAAAATTTCATTCCACTATTCGAGACGTTCCTTTTCTAATATGCTATCATTTTTTTTTTCTAAATGAGTTAATGTAATATCTTCAGTCCAATTCATACTAACAATGTTATTACATTAACATGTGATATTTGTTATTTATGTCATGAGTTAGTTTTATCAATAAGTCAATTTTAAGTTATATCATTGCTGTAATATTGATATTATTAATATAATGGAATAAACCATATTAGTTATTTTAGAAAAGTGGATGAAATTAAGAATATCCCAAATAATAGAAGGAAATTGAAAAAAATATATGCTAATAATAAAATACAAAACCTATTAAACCAATACTTATTTGAATTCTATGAATGAAAAATGAGGTGAAATTTCTTAAAAAAAACTAAATTCCTCAAAAGAAAAAATTAAAATAAAAACGATTAGAATATATTTTCCTCTCCCAATATTATCGGTTCATGCAAGGGCATAATTTTCTCACAATTTTTTTTTTCTAATTTTTTATTTTGTTGATGCTGTAGCTCTTCACTTCTTCTTTTACGTTTGTCCGAATTATTACATTTATTGCAGTGCTTTTTTTCTTTTTATATTTCAAATTAGTTTAAATGTAAAATTTATTTACAGAAATGAAAAGTAAATGAGCATAATTAAAAGTATTTAATATGAAAAAACAATAAACTCAATTATAAATTAAAATTACACGATTTAATTAAAATTAAAAGCATAATCAAATCATCTAGTTTATTTTAACAAAAAAAATCCATCCATTTTGTCGAAACCAATATACAATTATATAAATATATAATTTTTTATAACTCTTTTTTATGTTATTTTTAATTAGAAACTTTTATCCTTTATTAAATTAAAATAATTTGTTATCTATACAACTATATATATATATATATATATATATATATATATATATATATTATTTTTCATAAATATTTTTTTATGTAATTTTAATTAAATAATTTCACCTTTTAATTTTATCTTTATAAAGTATTTTTTTATATTTTTAAAATTATATTATTTCAATATAATAGAAATATAGTCACAAGAACACATGATTTTCGCTAGTTATTATTATTATTATTATTATTTACATTTTATTTTATTGAATTAAAATTCAATTATAATAATAGTTTTTATTATTTTACATATTAATATATATAAATTTTAAATTTAATATATTTTAATAGATATTTATTTATATAATTTGCTTATTTTTATGATGTTGTGTTAAAATTTGAAATATTGATTAAGAAATTTAAATTTCAGAATTTTTTTTTTTTTACAAATTATGAAAACCAAATTTTATATGATTTCAAGGAAATAAGATAGAAGAAAATAAATAAAATTATTTTCACGTAAATTAAAAATTATAATGAAAAATAATATATATATATATATATATATATTAAAAATTATTCTTAAATATAAGTAATTCATCTTTTCTTCGACTTCTTGTCTCGTTCATATCTTTTTAATTTGTTAAACATGGAGAAAATAAATTAATATATATTTTTTAATTTATATTTTCTAATTATAAAAATAATAATACTTCATATGGACTTTAATTTTTAAAATTATAAAGGAAGAATAAAGTTTTTCATTAGTTAGCTATTATTACATTTAATAAAAAAGAATTATGATTGTTCAACTTGTGGTTCTTGCTAAAACCTTGGAGTCTTTGTGTGTGTGTTGGAAGTTGGAAGAAGCTAAAACCCTTCCATGGTGTTTGCTGCATCGTAACTCAAACCTAAACCATGGTGGGTCCCATTCTTCGTTCTCTCTGGTCTTCTACCAGAAAATCCTTCACCTCTTCCTCCCCTCCTTTATCCCACCCGCGCTTCTTCTCACGCGCCTTCGCCGCCGCTCCCGCCGTCGACCCCGCCGCCGCCACCACACCCTCCTCAATCGACCCCTCCCGCCTCCGCAACGTGGCCGTGATCGCCCATGTCGACCACGGCAAGACCACGCTCATGGACCGCCTCCTCCGCCAGTGCGGCGCCGACATCCCCCACGAGCGCGCCATGGACTCTATCTCGCTCGAGCGCGAGCGCGGCATCACCATCGCCTCTAAGGTTCGTGACATAATTTCAATTATCCAAGGTTTTCAATCGAATCGGATAGATCGATTTGCATTCGAGAACGCTAACGACTTGTGGTTGGTTTTTCAGGTTACATCTATTACGTGGAAGGAGAACGAGCTCAACATGGTCGATACTCCCGGACACGCTGATTTTGGTGGCGAGGTGAGGCTTTCAGCGGAATATTGTCCTAATTAATCTGCAGCTACATGTAGTTACTAAGTGCATGATTTGATGGATTTTTTCATAAACCCTTCTAGGAGAACAAAATGAAAAGAGATAGGCTGTTTAGGAGAGTTTCTCTGGAAGCACTTCTAGTGGAGAAAAATAAGAAGGAAAAAATAAACCAGCTTTTCAATAAGCTAGAAGCTAATTTGTAGAAACTGTTTCATATAGCTTCTTTTTTAAATTTTTATTAACTTGTGTATAAGCTAAATTTGGTTTATGGAAAAACTTCTTTCATATTTTTCTCTCTACTAAAAGTGTTTATGAAGAAGCTTGTCCATCATGTCCATAATTTAATAAGTTTGTTCCATAAATTAAACTAACTTGTGGAGGTTTTATTGTATCTGCTTCTTCACAGTCAAACATGTATGAGTTAGTTTTATCTTATTGAATATTTATAGTGAAATTCATCAAAACACGTCCTTGGTCCATCATGCTTGGTTGCAAAAATGGAAAGTGCTTCTTTTATTTCTAAACTGTTATAAAGAGGTGGTGATTTGAGCCAAGCTTGTCATTGTCACTGAAGATGCCTTTTTGTTTCAGTTTTTTTGCGAATGTGAATTTTAAAGTATTGAGCAGTTGTTAGTTGGTTGACTGGTTGTTGTGCAATCTGGTTGCTTATCTTATTTTTATGGTTGGTTGATGAGTAGGTTGAGCGTGTTGTTGGTATGGTGGAGGGAGCAATTTTGGTCGTTGATGCTGGTGAAGGTCCACTTGCACAAACAAAGTTTGTTCTTGCAAAGGCCTTGAAGTACGGGTTGCGACCTATTCTTCTTTTAAACAAAGTAGATCGTCCTTCAGGTAGTCGTCGCATGATTCTCGGCTGCTACATGAAATAGAATTGGCTTTGCTCAATTGGACCCCTTAATATCAATTTCTCGAATTTAGTCCCTTTTTTTTCACAAATTTGATCTCCCACTATTTGCATTTTTTAACTTGGTCCTTTACAAACTTGACATCTGATATTTAATGGAAATTTTGGCATGGCATTAGAGTGCTGATATACATTAGCTTTTATGTCATGTGTTGGATGTGATTTTAATAAGGGGATCAAATTCAGGAAAAAATGGGGGTGTGCAAATTCAAGAAATGAAGATTATATGTAGACCTAAAGTGCAGTTAAGCCAATAAAATTTATGTTGATGGTTAGATATTTCTTATTTGTATCTATTGGGTGCTTTTGTAGTTGTGAATTGTGACATAATTCTTGTAATTTTAATTTTTATACAGTTACTGAAGAGACATGTGATGAAGTTGAGAGCCTGGTGTTCGATCTATTTGCCAACCTGGGTGCTACAGGTAAAAAATTGGAAATATCTTATAATTATATTTATTTATACTTGAATATTATGTATTTTAAACTCTGTTCTCTGGGATTTTATTATTATTTTACTTGTGTGTATAGAGGAACAACTAGACTTTCCTGTTCTTTATGCTTCTGCTAAAGAAGGATGGGCGTCCACCACGTTTACCAAGGATCCTCCTGCAGAGACCAAAAATATGTCACAGTTGCTTGATGCAGTTGTAACACATGTCCCACCACCAAATGCACAAATTGATGCGCCTTTCCAAATGCTGGTTAGTATTTAGAAATTAATAAGTTTATTTTTTGTCTGAGGAGTTGCCCTTTGAGGAAGTTGTCTTGTTGATGATGTGTTTCTTTCCTTTTGTTTCCAAGGAACTTTCTTTTAGCAAGTACAATTTTTACTGAGGATTCAAACTACTAAATTTTATTTACCATTGTCTATGATGGACGGATACGTTGCTTTGTCTTGTCTTGAGAAATATAGAATATGATGCGTTCAGCTGTGTTTGGATTATGCATTTATGCATATATATAATTCACAAAATAAAATAAATGCTATTGTAATCTTTTTAAAAACATACTAAACTTGAAAAACATTACTAAATATTATCAAAATTGGACATACTAAATATACTAAAGTCAAATGTATATGTGAACTAGAAATTGTAAATATTGTAATAGAAATTGTAAATCACTACTTACTGTCTATTGCCTAGCAATAGAATTAGTATCAATTTCTTTCCTTTCTTGAGTATCATCGGTAAGGTTTGCGTTTGGTTGAACCAATTTGGGTGATTCCACTATAGATGAAGATGGATGTTTGTGGATGAAATCTGTTTGGTTGAACTAATTTGGAAGAATGGATTAGTGAAGATTTGCAAGATGGGATCCTCGGTCATGTGAAGAGATTTGCAAAGATGTAATTAGAAATTACGAAACACCCTTGTAAGTGGGTCATGACTTTGGAAAATACGAAACACTCCTTGTACCATCTTATTCCACAAGGGTCAATTAGTAATTTCACAAATATATCAATTAAAAAAATAAAAAAAGTTTATAACATCTATCAAATCATTCCCAAACTTTTACAAACATTCTTTTAAAATTCCTTCAAATCTTATCATCTATCCATTAATCCAAACAACCTTATTATCTATACACAATCCACTCAAATTCCTTCATATTCATTTCCTCAAATTCACCCCCTTAACCAAACAAAACCTAAATGAAACAACTTCCATATTTGGTTCATCAATTGATAATGTTGCTACTCAAAGGTTTCCGACAGCATCAGAGTGATCCCATGCATCTCCACTAGTGTCCCACATCTTAGTGCTCTCTTGGTCATATTCTGTTTTCTTAGCCAAAAGCCGCTAATTACTATGTACATTAGTATGCTTGTAACCCAAGTCTTCAACTCTTTCAAGGATTCAACTTATTTATTTTTAATGAGTGAATGAATGACTAGGTATTCCAATTTCTTTGACAATAAGATGATGAGCAAGGTTGCACAAGAAGCTTCATTGCTAGCTTTTGAAGGAGAGGGGCAAAAGAACCATGCTTCACCCATGAAGATTTAGGATCCAATGTCTACCTATCTTCAATTGAGTCAAAAGAAGCTATTGTTTGACTTTGATGAGAAGTCAACATATTCAAGTGCAACCTTTCTTCTATCCTCACTATTTGTGAATTTTTTTTTTCAAACTCTTATTCCTCTCCCTTGAAATCTCTTCATCCTTGTGTGGGGATCCTATTTGAAGTCTCTTGAAGCCGTTTTTCACTATAATACCTATAAATACACATCATTTCCAGTATCATAAATTTTCAATAAATGGGCTTTTAATAAATTGTCTAATAAACTAATATAATCCATATAATCAGCTTGTTGAACATCTTTTGAAAAGAACTTAATTTTTGATTTAGAACTAGAAGAATTTGATATTGTTGCTTACATATTTTACTAATTGAGTCATCTAAGTACATTACAGCCTCTGTTCAAAAATAAATGAAATAAATAATATTAAAGAATGAAAAAAATAGTATATAAAGGAAAGAAAAGTACCTTGGGAAGAAGACAAAAAAGAGACAAAATATACTGTGTCAAGCATTCCCCATAAACATTGACAAGAATAAAAAAATTGAACAGGAGCACCACTTGAAATAGTTTTCATGGCTGCATAGTCTCAAATAATTTTCATTTGCTACCTCTTTAATAGAAAATTAAAAGTGACGTTTTACTGACGCCTATCCTTAGAAGTTGTTATTGTATATGTGCCTGATAGAACACTTAGTTTATCAATTTCTGTTATGTGTATCTGCCTGCTATATTATATTCTCAACCTCAGAAATTAGAAAATATATCCTTAAAACCGTAGCTATTTATTCTGGTTTTAAAGCTGTTATGTGTATCTGTGCCTGATATTTGCATACTTTTTTTTAATATTGACACTGTATATATGTATTTTAGACGTATCTTAGCCAGATATTTCTTCGACATGGATACACTGGAATCATGAGCATGTTGGTGGATTACAGACTATTGTGGACATTACAAATGGTCCTTATTCATCACTCAAAAAATCTATGTTATACAAATAATACAAGTTACAGTTAATTTTAGCGTTGTAGGAGCCCACATGTTAAAATCATAATAGCTTTAGCAAGCTCTGGTTTCATTTTCTTTCTCTTGTATCCTATGTGAATTATTGGTTATTGTACTTTTTGTATGTATACTTGGGATCGGTGAAATACCATGCTTAATAGTGCTTTTCAGGTTTCAATGATGGAACGTGATTTTTATCTTGGGCGAATTTTGACTGGACGCATATCATCTGGAGTTGTTCGTGTTGGTGACCGGGTTCATGGGCTACGCAATAAAGATTCTATCGCTGAAAAGATTGAAGATGGAAAGGTTTGTGGGTGTATAAGCTTGGAAATGCTATTGTAGATGTATGGACTGGTACTATTAATATTATGGGTAATTTTTCAGCGAATGTGTAGGTTGTGAAGTTACCGCGTAGTTACTCTCTTACTTTTTGCATTCTATTGGTGTATTGTGTTGAACTTGGTGGTTGTATTATGGTATACATTTTAAAAGTTTATGTCTGTGTTATCCATTAAGAGAATATTTGACATAATGTACTTATGAATTGCAACAATATTTAGTGTTAGGGAAGAATGTTTTCATTCATTCTTAGTAGGGTGTCTTTTTGATTGCCAAATATTTTATGCATACTTTCTTTTGACTGGTTAATAAAGTGTGTATTAACCAAGTAACCTTTATATTATATATGTCTAGTTTTTGCATCGAAACTTTATATTGGCATTGAATTTTACGACTAGCAGGGAAATCAACGATAAAACCATGATTGACATCAACATTTTACTGTTAGTGTCTCTGAAAAGGCGAATAATTTCATGCCTAGATATCAATCATTTCCTTAATCAACTCTTTGTGGAACATAATCTGCGATTTTTAAACATTTAGGGTAGATATATTTTGTTGTTCTGCAGATTTATTCTATGCTCTTGGCTATTAAAAGTCATTTAGTTATATTAAAAATGTAGTGGAATCATAAGATCTAAGAAATTCCTGAAAGTACTAATTATTTACAAATGGCTTGAACTGAAATGTTGAAGTGCTTAGCGTATTTTTTTTGTTAAAAAGTAATAGCTTCTATTAGATTAAGATATCTTGACCTTCTAGTGGCAGCTCTAGTTTTATTCGATTTTTTCAATTTTTAGGTGGTGAAACTGATGAAAAAGAAGGGTACAAACATGGTTCTAACTGATTGTGCTGGAGCTGGTGATATAATATCAATGGCTGGCCTATCCAGTCCATCAATAGGCCATACAGTGGCAACTGTGGAGGTATTTTAATTTTTCAGTATATACATATGGTTTGGCTAATTATTTTTTATGGATATTTGATCTTGCCAATTCACATTTTTTTTTTTAAATAGTTGTAAGCTGATGAATAGATAAATTTATTTGTACTTAATTTTTATAAAATATAATCTCAGCTAACTTAATCTCAATATGACAATTTAAAGTTTAATTATGTATTTACTTTGATATTTAACTGGGCATTTACTGTTTGTTCAAGTTGTATTTTTTCTTCAATAATTTTCCTGACAAAATGGCCATTTGTTTACTGGGTGATATTTTATTAAATTTATATTCAACTCGATATAAACTTAATGTTTTGTATTTCATGAACCTTTCTAGCATGTAATTCGTAATTTGAGTAAACGATTTTATGTTCCAGATTATGTCTGCTCTGCCAACAGTGGAATTGGACCCTCCAACAATTTCCATGACCTTTGGTGTGAATGACTCCCCGTTGGCTGGTCGTGATGGTACTCATGTAAGTGGTGTTTGGTGTTTGTCTTACTTTTACATTCATTTTCTTCCTTCTGTTGCTTGTGTAAAAAGCTTTGGGTATTCTTCTCAAAGCCCAAGTTCCCAACACACACCTACCCTTTGTTGTCTTTGTATTAAAGCAGTATTTTCTAGCTTTTGCATAAAAAGTTATGATATGTTTGTACTTGTTGGTTACTTTATTGAGTATAGGCTAATGATGAACTTTTTGTAGTTGACTGGGGGCAGAATTGGTGATCGACTAATGGCTGAAGCTGAAACCAACCTTGCCATTAATGTGCTTCCTGGCTTATCCGAATCATTTGAAGTTCAGGGAAGAGGAGAGCTACAGCTAGGTTTGTTCTGTTTCTTTGAGATTGCATGATACTGTGTTGTATTCATACAAAAACTCCATGATTTGGTGTTCTTACAGAGCTGCTTATGGCATCTTTGTTAACAGGTATTTTAATAGAGAATATGAGACGTGAAGGATTTGAGTTATCTGTCTCTCCACCTAAAGTCATGTGAGTTTCCAAGGACTGAATAAGCTCCAAATTTTGTGTATCAGTTTTGACACGATGTGGTTTTGCCTGCCTAGCACTACTATTCAAATATTGAGTAAATGCTGGAAGCATTTACTGTATATTTGAAAGAATTAAATACTTAAGTTCTTAGTTATAGAAGTCTAATACCCTGTCTTTGAAATAATTGAAACCTCAGGAATGGTTTCGTATCTAACAAATTATAGGAAAAGATAGAAAAGGATATTAGAAATATAGTAGAAATGTGATAATGTGATGTGATTCAAAACGCTAATACTCCCTGTTTCCACTGCTATTCTAGGTCTTGTACAAGTCCCTGCCACACAACAATTCTAATAAGATTCCTGAAACAGCAAGATTCTAAATTCTATTAACAAAATACTGAAGTTCATGAATAACATCCAAGAAGCTTGGAGCTTACATCTTTTAGCATAGTTTTGAAGGCTGATATTGGATGGATTCTTCTTCTCATCTAATACATCTTGTAAAAGCTCTACCCATTTAAAATATTTGACCCAGCCATTTTTTTGTACTTTTTGGTGGTTTAGTGGTTCTGAATGTGAAGTGATACATTATACGCTGTCTGAGCTAGTGTATGTTTTTATGTTTTTGTATACTGGTTTAGTGAACTTTTTTGTGGATTTATTAGGTATAAAACTGAGAATGGTCAGAAGCTTGAGCCCGTAGAAGAAGTTACAATTGAGGTAATAATTCAACTTTCCATTCATAGTATGCTTGTCCAAGAGTTTGGGCTTCTATGTTCTAACAACATAATGGATCTATTCCAGGTAAATGATGAGCATGTTGGCTTGATAATGGAGGCCTTATCTCATAGACGAGCCGAGGTTACGGACATGGGTCCTGTCCCTGGAGCTGCTGGTCGAACTAGGCTGACTTTGACTTGTCCATCAAGGTTAGCTGAGTGACCTTTCTCTCTCTGAATTTATCTTTTTGATCTGTTTTTCACCCAGCACTTAAATGGTAGTTTTTGTATTGTTTGTATTATCACAGGTAAAATATATTTCTATTGAATGGAATTTGAAAAAATTGCGTTCTCAAATGTCCTGTTTCTTTCTTATTATCCTTTCCTTTGCCCTTTTTGTGGAGATGATACCCACTTGTTGTGATCCTAGTGGCTTTCCCAAATAACCTTGCCCCTAGATGACTAGGAAAGGAAAAAGGGAATGAATCTTTGAGTAAATGCGTCTTCAATTATTGGACATCAGTTAAACACTCAAATATAGTTTTTCTATAATTTTTATCTGTCATAAAAAGCTTCTGCTATCATGGTTGAAACCAGAAGGCATATCTCACTGATTAATAGTCTGGATTCCTTGTTGCTTTCCTATTGTGGTTGGATCCCAGAGAGCCACTTGGGTAATTTCTGAAATTATGTTTATGGATGTTTGTCGTCATTGGAGATGTAATTTCTTTCGTATCATGGTTCTAGTGATATCAGATCTTATGAAGCATGGAAGAACTTTAATAACTTCTTGAATTTGTTTGTTCAGGGGTCTGGTTGGGTACAGGAGTGTGTTCAGCAGTGACACACGTGGAACTGGATTCATGCATCGTGCTTTCCATGGTATCCATTCTCTGCATAAATTAATATCTTTTTCTTTGAACTGGCACATAATTATGTGAGTTTTCAATTTGTTTGCTCTATATTTTGCAAATTATGTTGTTTAATTTCTCGCGCGAGGTTTTGCTTATTAAATGTAAATAGAGCTTATGCTTACTCTCTTATTTTACCGACTCTCCACACTTTGTTTGACCCTCCTTCTTGCAATGTAGTATCATAAGTCTTTTTTAATTATTTTATTTTTTTCGTAATATGCATTGTATTGTAATGTTGCAGCATATGAACAATTTCGAGGCCCTCTTGGCAATGTCAGGAAAGGAGTACTGGTATGTTTGGCTGCCCCTTGTTCATAAAGGGCTTAACAATAATTAAACTACACTTAGTTACTACTCACATGATATGCATTGCGTTTTAGATCATTAAGCATGTTTCAGTTGTGTGGTTTTTATTTCATATGGTTATCCAATGTTGTTTACTTAATTGAACAGGTTTCCATGGGTTTTGGTACTATCACAGCTCATGCATTGATGAGCTTGGAAGCTCGAGGGACTCTTTTTGTAAATCCTGGAATGGAGGTTAGAATTTCGGATCTTTCTCACGAATTATAATTTATCTGTAACGTAAGTTCTTATCTTTGTTAATATGCTGCTAGTGTCTTGCAGTTTTCATTTTTTTTAGCCTTCCTAGTTCCTCTAAAGAAAAAAAAAGTCTCGGTTAGAGCTTCACATACTGTTTTGCCTACCATGGATTAATGATGAGTTTGTTGTACAAATATTCAAGATGATTTTTTTTTTTTTAATTTTATTCTGATTCAAGATGACTTTCTGATAGCAATCATTTTGTCCGTGTGTTTTTCTTGCCTATACTTATTTACCATTTATCTGAATAGTCAATACATTGCATTAATTGCTGAGTGTAGTTAGAAATCTTTTTATGTTTTGATTTTGTTTTTTCATTTAGGGAGCTTGTGACTGCTAAAGATAAATTTAGAAGAGGATTTTCAAGTAAAATATTTTTTTGCTATCAATCTAGCTATGATTTTTTTCCCCAAAAAGATGTGAGTATTTTATGTCAAATTGTGGTTAAACACTTTGACCTTGCATTGAGGCTTAAATTTAACAACATAACGATGTGGATCTAGCTTTTTTTTCTGTTATTGAATACATAAGCTCTGCTAGCTACAGTACTTACTGATTTTTGGTTTCCAGACGTATGATGGAATGATTGTTGGAGAACACTCACGGGATACAGATCTTGATGTAAGAAGTATTCTTAACTTAAATGCTACTTCTATATCAAAGTTGGTGACTCACTGAGAAATACTGATATTTCAGGTGAATCCAGTGAGGGCCAAAGAACTTACAAATATACGTGCTGCGACCAAAGATGAGAATGTTAGGCTGACTCCCCCTCGCCTGGTATGTATTTTATCTGGCAAAATTATGCTGTTACAACGTGCTTATTTTAGATCTAGTTAAGAGTTCACATGCCCTGATATTTTTAAGTATCCTCCTACAATTGCTTTTCTGGAAGTACAAAATTCAAATAAATATATACCTCGCCTGAACTATTCTGTTGTTTGTTGATTGTCAGAGATCAGACACAATAATTGTTTTAGATAATCGTTCATAAGCGCAAAATATTTTCTTAACTTTTTGTTGTCACAGTTTTCAAATACCAAAGCTTATGAAGCATGTGATGTCTGATATCAAATGGTGACTATCAGTATTCAATAAACTTTGTCCTTTGGCTTCTTGGATTCCACCGTGCATTTATGTTTTAGACTTAGCATCACTTTTAGGCTGTATTTAGTATGTAATTGAAAAGTAGTTAGGGAAAGGCTGCTATATTGTGATGGTTGTAACATGTTTACTTACATTTGATGGTGGTATGGTTGCAGATGACCCTCGAAGAAGCTATAGGTTATGTAGCTTCCGATGAGCTTATTGAGGTAAATTTCTGCATGCAATTTGTTGTCATCGTTCAAAATTGTTACATTTTTGTTCTTTATAGTTTTGACGTATATGGGTGATATTCATTTGACATCAATAACTTTTGTTGATTGTTCTCACGGTTATTTTTCTCGTACGTTTTATATTTTGTTCCTGAAGGTTACACCAAAAGCCATTCGTTTACGCAAGAAATACCTTGATGTTAACAAGCGGAAAGCCATGAGTAAAAGGCCAAAGGAATGAAGAGAGGACATAAAGCCAAAAGTAAAAGGCCAGAGGAATGAGGAGTTTATCCTCGATTAAATTTTGTAAAATGCAGTGTATGATATAGTCTTCACAAGCAATTTTTCTTACACCATGTTCTGCCATAATTAAAGTATTGATTGTATTACAGGTTCCGCAGAAAGAAATATTCTTTGGTAGTGATAAGTAAGTTAACTCAATTTTGTATTATCTCAGTAGAGGGTAATAATTGGCCATGGAACAAGTTGCTCATGGTGATGATGAAATATCAAAAACGTTTGTTCGAAAGATTATAACTGTAATTGCTCGGAAAGGGCATTTTATTTGCTCACCATCTATGAATGGTTTACTCTGACATTTCCTTTACCAAAATAAAGCATTTATATTTCATGTGGTTTGACTTCAAGCCAATGTTTACTATCATTTTAAAGAACGTGTTTGTACTAAGAACTTCTGAAAAAAAAAATGAGATTTTTCCTAAGTAGTTTATGTATAAATTAATTTGAAGAAGTTTTTTTATATAGTTTTTCTTTTAAAAATATTTAATGTCTATAAATAGTCAAAATTTACTATATCTACTTTTATTTTGTAAAACTAAGGTGAATGCCTTTCTTGACTTGTGTTCTTCTCTCAAGTTTTGCGTGAGGGCCAAATGCCTTATAGGTTCATTGACCACGTCAATGGATATTAAATATAGCAGCCTGGTTAGAAATTCAAAGTCACATACTGCAAGTGTGAATCTTAAAGAAAATTGAGACAGGTTAGTAAATTTTTCTATTATTAGTTCAAATTCATTAAATTATTTGAGTTATAAAAGATTGTTATCTTTAATTAATAAAAGAAACGTCGAATTTTGGAATAGATGAGTCTAAGTTTTCTTAATATATTTTGGTGGTGAAAAAGAAAAACTATACCAAAAGCATGAAAATTAAATTGCAAATACATTGTTGGTTTTTTTTATGATATTGGACTCGGTCATTGACTTGACAAGTAATTTATAGTTTCTATTAATTTACATTGTTATTAAGCAATTTATCGATTTGTGTATAAGTATGCTACTCTGTAAAATAAATAAATAAATAAATAAATTTCAAACAACTTACAATCTTATATTTTTTAAATTTATAGTTGATTATTATATATAATAAATTTATTATTTAAAAAATAAAATCATTTTTTTTGTTTTTAAAGTTAAGTTGCTTAAAGCAATAATTAAATTTTTTTAAATATTTTTTTGAAGTATCATACGAGAAACAGAAGAATTATTTCAAATGACCCAAAACAGGTAGGCTTAGCATTTTCTACTAGAGATATTATAAAACTAGTTTTCATGATTTTTTTCTATAAATATTTATGGAAGATAAAGGAAAAAAAATAAAGTCATGCTATAAGCTAAAAGTAATTTATACTATATCTCAAGAATAAATTAATTTTATTTAATAAAATTATATTATTTTTTCTTATTTATTCTTTATTCAATTTTTATAGTTGTTTTAACATCTCTGTTATTCAGGTTTACTCTTAAATGCATGTTGGACTGAGAAATTTACTTTAGAAATTACTGTAAATGTATTTCTTTGAAACAAAATTTTAAAATTTAATTTAAATACAAAAAATTTTAAAACAAAAGTGACATTGAGGAACCTGGATTCACATCAATGAACAGTTGATTTATTTATGATGAATGAGCATTGAATAATAGAATTTATATTCCAAGCTAACAATCCAACTACATGAGAAAAGTACAGTGAGACTATTTTATTTATGTCACAAGAGTACCATGATTTCTAGCTCCACCAAATAGTCTATTTTTGTTTGTAATAATTATATTTGGTAAGCAAAATTTAAATGTTACAATATTTCACAATTACACTTCTAACCTTATAATTTATTGCATTTTTTTTGGACAATTGTTGGATGAATATAACAAGGATAAGAATGATAATAATTACATTTTTTATTTAAAAAATAAAATAAATCAAATATTAATATAAAAGTACAACAAAATAAAATTTATTAAGACAGGTGTAATTATAAAATTACACTATTATAAATATAAAATGTAACATTAAATAATATACAAGTGAAAGTATTCAGATTGATTCTCTAGAAGTTTAGTGAGTAACCAATTTTTTTACTATTTTTTTCTGTTCTCACCTCCATAAAAAGCTCATTTGATTAGTATTTTTTTTTCTTTAATGCAGTTAATTTTTTTCCAAATACTTATTAAGTATGAATACAACTAATTTTTCCTAAACTACTATGCTTAGATTTTTTAATTACACATTAATAATAAATTAAAAATGTACCAAACTAGTAATAGCATTTAGATTAGAAAGGAAATTCCAAATGTATTAAAACAACAACAAATTTCATATTAATATTGTAGATAAATTACAATTTTAATTGCTTTTAATTTTATTTCATGTTTTTAATTCTTATAATTTTAAAAAAAAATTCATCTTCACATATGTTTTATTTCTTTTATTTCGGTACAAGTGAATTCTAAAGCTAACTTATTTACTTAAAACACTATTAAAAGTAATTTAATTAATTCAAATATATAAAAAATTTACAAAAATGGACTGTTGGACCAAATTCATGTTTTTTTTTTTTCTAAAATACAGGATTGAAACTGTATAAAAAATATAAAAGAACCAAAATATGATAAAGAATTTTAAAAGTCAAAGTTATAATTTAACCTAAATTATTTATAAATAAAATAAAGAATACGTGTACTGTCATCTTATAATTTTTTACACAGTTACCCAATTAAAAATTATAAATAATAAGTTTAATAAATTTTAAAATGATCATCCAAAAATCATATCATTAATATCACCACATATGAATAAATTAATATTGAATTCTTTTACTTAAGATGAGTTAAAAAGCTTTTGAAGTTACACTACATATTATTTAATCATAAATGAATATTTAAACTCTTAAATATTATATTAAATTCCCATTACTTAAATCCACACCCAAACAAAGAAGAAAAGTTATATTTTGAAGGTTTTTCCTTCATTCTCTCTATCCAAAAAAAAGAAAAGAAAAAGATAATAAGATGTATGGATGAGGGTGAAAAAGGTAAAATGAAGCAAAACCATTTTGATTGTTATGCTTGTTTGATATCATTCATTCCATTCTGGCTTTGAATGCTTCTCCCTCCAATCCTTCTGCCATTAAAACAACAACATCAACATCAACACCTCCTTCTTTCTCTCTCTTCTTCTTTTCCAATGCTGAAACTTCCAGGGTTCATAGCCACTGACCCAATTGAATTCCCGCACAAGAATTGAAGAAAAAACCGTCAAGTTAGGATCTTTTGAAGGCACGGATCGTGTGAGAAGGAAGAGCGAAAATGGGTGCGTACAGAGCGGACGATGACTACGACTACTTGTTCAAGGTGGTGTTGATCGGAGATTCCGGCGTTGGGAAATCGAACCTCTTGTCTCGATTCACCAAGAACGAATTCAGCTTGGAATCTAAATCCACCATTGGCGTTGAATTCGCCACCCGCAGCATCCACGTCGATGACAAGATCGTAAAGGCACAAATTTGGGACACCGCGGGCCAAGAAAGGTCACTGTTTTTTCTTGTTTTGTCTTTTTAAACGTTGGGAAATGGTTAGTTTCTTAAGAATTTTCTTGAAAAAAACTCATTTATGTTTAAGGGGTAATTATGCCTCGAATGAGATTGTTTAGATGATTTTGGGATGGAACTATTTCATTTCATCTCAGATTTCTATTTTGTTTTTCTTTTTATGGATTTGAACGAGAGGAATGAAAATAAAGAAGCAAAAAAGAAAGAAAGAAAAGACTGAAAAAAGGATCCTTTTTTTTTTGGTTAGACGCTTAAAAGGTGATGGAGAAATAGATAAATATTGAATTTTTAGTATTCTTTTTTAGTTTTTCTTCAATTTAAATTTCTAACTTTTTCTTTTATTGTCTTCCCACCCTAGCAAACATAGGGGTATGGTTGGTTGTTTGATGATTGGGGCTGCATTGGGTGGACCATAGTTTTGTGGGGGTTTGATTAAAGTTTAATGTGTTTTGTTATTTTTTTTTTTAAATAATGGTGTGGGATTTGATTTGGGAACGATGAATAATGCAGGTAACATGAGATTTTGTTTTTTGGTGGTTGTGGGGTTCTTGCTTTTGATCTGTTTTCCTTTTTGTATTTTTTAGAATGCAAGAATGGGATTATGCATTGGGCTTTTGTTATAGGATGGAGAATGTTGATATTTCATGCTCTTTATAGCACTGTGGATGTGTGTTCTAAAATTGATAAAAATCATGAAATTGATGAATCTGTAAAACAATGAAATGGGTTGAAGTTGTTTTGTTTCCCCTTTGTTGTGGTTTCAAGGTTGCTGGGGGAGGGATATAATTGTTCTGTGGATGAATTATTGAATAGTGGGCCAAAGTTTAGAGTATAAATGTGTGTGTGGTATAATGGATGAGTGTGACAAATGTCCATTGCTTCCAGATCCATTGATTTTTTCAAAATCTGCATTTCTTTCTTTGATCTGACTCCTTTAAAGTGAGTAACTCATCTTACAAGATAAACTAATATTAATTGTTTAACAAGAAAATTAAATGTTGATATTACATATGCATAACAAATTATGTGCATGTTATGAACATTGAAATGACTTACTTTTTACCATTGTTCCCTTCAGAAAAAGTCTTCTTTTTGTGTTGTGTCTTTGAGAAATATGCTTTGAAGATGACAGGACAACTTGACTTCTCAAGTTTGGCTTGCATTATTTGGTTCATTTGTCAGGCACTTTTTTTGAATAAAATGAGGCTGAGATTTGAGTATGTGACTAATTAAATCTAAAATATGACTTTCAAATTTCTGAGAAACATTTAATGAGGTGGAATATGATAGCTGTATGAAGTGTTCTGTAGGACAAGGATACTTATTTCTATCTGGGAGTGTGATTTAATGTGATCCTTTGGTTAGGTTTTATTTGCCAAAGAGAATGGTATCCAAACACATGCACAAAATGGTGCAACACTAATAGTGGAAAGGAGCTAGTTTTGGCTGTATTAAATATAGCAACAACCACCACACTTTATTTCACAGGATGTATAGTAAACCAACCCATTTTAGTCCCCAAAAGGTAGAGGTAGCATCACCTTGGTCCTTCAAAGAAAATTAATGCCTAGTTCTAGAGTAATCAAAAGTTACATTAATATGGTCCCTACAACAACATTTGATATTAATTTAGTCCCTTAATTGTACAAATTAATATCAATTTAGTCCCTTAATCCTACAAATTGACATCAATTTAGTCCATTAACAATAGAAGATGACATCAATGTAGCTCTGCAATCTCAGTCTGCATTTGTTATCACTTTTCATGATTGAGAAGGGACTAACATGATGGCACAATTCATTTTAAGGAGTTAATGGTGACTGCTGTATCTTTTTGAAGGACAAAAATTAAAAAGAAGCTGAAAGATTCAATGTTTTTCTAAGACACTTCCACAATGATCTTTTTTGTAACTTAGCTTTACTTTGAAGTATACACTTGCAATGATTATTTCTCTATGACGTGCTCATTACTCATTACTTACAAATCATAGCTAAATACATTATATGTATTCCATCATAATGCTGCATATATGAGGTCTGATTCTTGCTATTTCCCACAGATATCGTGCAATCACAAGTGCCTATTATAGAGGGGCCGTTGGAGCATTGCTTGTGTATGATGTTACCAGACATGTGACTTTTGAAAACGTGGAGAGATGGTTAAAGGAGCTTCGTGATCACACAGATGCCAACATTGTAATCATGCTTGTAGGGAACAAGGCTGATCTCCGCCACCTACGAGCGGTGGCCACCGACGATGCGAAGGCGTTTGCTGAGCGAGAAAACACATTTTTCATGGAAACATCTGCTCTTGAGTCCTTGAATGTTGACAATGCCTTCACAGAAGTGCTCAGTCAGATATACCGTGTTGTTAGTAGGAAGACTCTTGAGATTGGAGATGACCCTGCAGCCTTGCCTAAGGGCCAGACCATCAATGTTGGCAGTAGGGATGATGTCTCAGCTGTTAAAAAGGCTGGATGCTGCTCTGCATAGTTTCACAGTCCTTTTGCAGCAGAATGCTATATCTATATGTGCATGATTCAACCAACCAATTCTCAAGTGAAAGCTTTTAATACCTACACTTATCTTTTTTTATGTAATTTCTCCCACATATCTTGCCAAGTTTATTGTTTTTTTTCTTTTTCTCTCTTTTCTTTTCATGTAAGCATGGTTTGGTCATAGGAATGATGTCATGTTGCCCTTAGATATATACAGAATTTACTGTTTTGTATTGAGTTAAAGCTATATCTGGTTCTTAGATTGATTCAGAAGTTGTTACAATCTCATCATTCTTTATCAGAGTTCCCATTCTACTGGAACAAGAAAAAATCTTTGATAGATAGTTAGTGTTATTCAATCCTGAAAGAGTTATGGCTTGTTGATATGGCAGCACCTCATAGCAATTGCTAGAAATTTCACACTTGTAGTACTGGTTAAGTTTTAGCTGCAATAACAATACTAGTCTTTAACTGTTACCCTTTTCTTTTTGTTAATTTATCAATATCTAAACTACCCTTAAGGTAAAGGTAAACAAAATAAAAAACAAAATGTTTAAGTCAAAATAAAATGGTATTCTTGAACCACACAACATCTGTTTCATTCTTCTCTGACCTGTGATGTCTCATGCCACATTTGGTGTACATTTTCTTTTTCACTTCTTGTAGATCTAACAAAAATATTCCCTTTGGTGTTTATAGAAAGTTAGTTTCTAGAAATTTTATATTGTTATTTTTATAAGACACTTCATACTTTCGATTATATATTTATTTATTTATTTTTTATTTGCTCCAATTAAATATTTTCGTATCTATTTTAGTTTGTATTTACTGATGATATATATAATCAAAATTATAATTCACTTATCTTTCAATATTTTTAAGGAAACGTGAAAATTAATATTTTTAATTCACACATAAAGATTAAATGTTTATCATTAAGCATAAAATAGATAAGTTAATGCCATTTTTAAAAATTCTATAACAATTAACAACTTATATATTTTAACTAAGTTAGGGTTTTGCAATTAGTTTTTGCATTTTAAACAATGATTTGTAATATATCATAATTTTCCAAAAACATATTCTGAAAATTAATTTTGAAAAAGAAATTTTGTCAAGAAATAAATTGAATAGGGTGCAAAAAGAAGAAGAGTGGTATAAATAGATTTAGGCCTTTGCATTCTGCACCCCCATATCTTGAACCTGCACTCCATGTGTGGTGAAATGACAAAAGTTTCCTTGTTTCAAATTTATAAAATATATTTTGAATTCTACATTTTGGAATACATTTATTGATTCATAAATATATTTTAGATTGTGTAATCCTGAATGCATTAATACATTTTAGATTGTGAAATCCATAATGCATTAATACATTCTAAATTTGTTGCATTTTGGAATCCATTCTTGGATGCAGAAATATATTTTTACAATGCACAATTTAGAATGTATTAATATATTATGAATTGCACAATCTAGAATGTTTTTTGTTTTCCTAAATATAAATTTATTTATAATTGAACTCAATAAATGAACACAATATAAATAATATACAAGAATAAAGTCAATTATTTGCAAGACTAAAATATGTGCATGTAACTCCTAACATTTGGACAGATACTTGCATTCGATTAATATAAAATGAAGACCATAACCCAGCTTCTAGGTAATAGTATGTAGATCATAGTATGTCTATAATTGGTACGAGGCAACCATCCTGTAATTTTACATGCATTAGTTTCAAACGTATTATGTAATCAATAACTACGAATATGAATGTAAAACATGATCATACACATGCGAAAATACCTTAACAAAATGTAAACAATACACATGTTCAATACATATAATTCAATATAGACTAACATTTATGGGAGGCTTACTTCATAATTGAAATATTTTTATATATTCCTTCAATGATTAACACATTGAAACAACATAATATCTACTAGCAATTACGTATTTCATATCAGGCATAGTCATCCATTTGTCTACACTAGCCTTGGAAGACATTAATGTTTGTTAGAGAATTATTATTGTAGCGTAAAAGTTGGAAAAAAAAGTGTGTAAGGTGTGCCATAACTTACCGTTGACATTACCCATAACTTACCGTTGACATTACATCTACTAGTAATGATCTTTTTAGTTGGGCTACCCGTTCATAACCACAAAACAATGTAGCATAATCATTACACCACTATCCAACTTCTTTAAACAAATCTATTTTAACAAGTGGCCATGAATCTTCCTCCACTCCCAAACGTGCAGCTATAGATTGATAACCACAATGACCATAAGTCTTCACATCAAGATGTAAGTGTGAATACTAGGATGAAACTACTCTACATTAGAACTACTATGATATTCATGTTGGACCGTCGTTTTTCCCCTCTCGTTGCTTGAATTCTATGTAGAAGAACTATCATGTATATAATGAATGAGATATAGAAAACCTATTTCCTTGACTATTTTGGGATCCGTTAGTTTTGACCTTATAGTGCATAATATCCAGGTATGAAATTTCACGTAGGACTTAGAGTAGTTAATAATGTTGTCAAGCTCTTGAAATTTTATTGTGATAATTATGCAGTTGTCTTCTTTTCTAAAACTAACAAGTATTTCAAAGGTGCTAAGCATATGGAATAAAAATATTTTATCGTTAAAGATGAAGTTTAGAAACATATAGTGTCAATAAAACATATTAGCATTGATCTTATGATTGCTGACCCTTTAACAAAAAAGGTTATCGTCTAAAGTATTTACTAGTAATTTAAAGAATATGACATTATGTCTACTAGTGAATGTTGAATGTTAATGTTGTTATTAATGTCTATTTGACACTTTAAGCTTATTAAGGTAGAAGTTTCTAAAATCTATGTTTTCTATTTATGTATATGCATGCAAATTATGATGTGGGAAACAAATTATGCTATTGTTAATGAAAATCACATTATGTTTGAAGTCATTATGGACTTCTCATTGTAAAGTCATATTAAGGAGAATGATAATATATTAGTGCATGGAAGAGAATATGTTGATTCAATGACATGCAATCATAATGACTCTTATCTTTGTGTATCTTTAATTATGATTAATGATGAAACCAACTTATTTAAGCTCTTTCAATGCACATTATGATTTATGTAATTGTTAAATCATGAAGTGTTATAGCATCACATGATCAATTGGGAGAATGTTAGAAATAATTAATTAATATGACTCATGTGAAATACAATTATGGGTCTAAATGTGATTTAATAAAATGAAATGACCTATTGGTTAATATGGGAATTTATCTTTTAAAACTTACCAATTTGATGGATGTTGGCTAAAATAAAGAACACAAAGGTTTTGTCTCTGCAATGAAGGTTACCTACTATTGACTATCAAGAAATAGTATGAGAAAGAAAAGTAATTGTAAAGAGACAGATTGAGAAAAATGAGATTAAAAAACTTATTTTCATTGGATCTCTCATGAATCATGGTAAGTCTCTTTTACTATTATAGATTCTTAAATCCTTATGATGTGTAGTAATTTTATTAAACAAAAAAAGTATAAAAACTACAACCTACATTTCAATCTACATATGGTTTATCCTATAAGTTCAATAATAAATTAATGCACATTTATAAGGATCTTAGAATCTATGATTTTAACATAAATTATAATAATAAAAGAGACTTACCTTGATCCATGAGAGATCAAATGAAATGAATTCATCAATATCTTTAGTCATAATCTGTCTCCTTGCATTCACTTTTCTTTCTCACTCTCTTTCTTGATAGTCAATAGTGAGGAACCTCCATTTCAAATATAGAACCCTTGTTTCTTGATTTTGGCCAACATCCATCAAGTTGGTTACCATATTAGTTGCTTTAAAATAATAATCTCTCATATTAACCAATAGGTCCTTTTATTTTATTAAATGACATTCAAGCCCACAAATATATTTCACATTAGTCATATCAATTAATATATATTTTTCTAACATTCTTCCACTTAACTCATGTAATGTTATGACACTTCATGATTTAATAATTACATAAATCATAATATGTTTAAATAAATTGATTCCATCATTAATCATAATTAAAGATATAAAAATCATAAGAGTCATGATAGTTATATGTCATTCAATCAACATGTTCTCTTCCATGCACTATATTATTTTTCTCCTTAATATGACACTATAATAAGAAGTCCATAACGGGTTCAAACATGTCATTTTTCATTAACAATAACATAATTTATTTTTCACATCACAATTTGCATGTCTATACATAAAATAAAATAAAAATTGATTTCATAAACTTGTATATTAATAAGCTTAGAGAGGTATTAATAACAACATTAACATTCAACATTCACTAGTAAACTTAATGTCCATATTCTCTACATGGCTAGTAAATACTTTAGACCACAACCCTTTTGTTAAAGGGTCAGCAATCATAAGATCAATTTTAATATATTTTATTGACTCTTTATGTTTCTAAACTTCTCCCTTAATGGCAAAGTATTTCAATTTCATATGCTTAACACCTTTGGAATACTTGTTTTTAGAAAATAAGAAAGTTGCATAATTATCACAATAAATTTTCAGTGTGGCTTGGCAATACTATCAACTACTCCAAGTCCTGAAATGAAAATTTGCAACAAAATAACCTAAACTATGGCATCAAATCATGTCACTAATTCAACCTCCACGGTGGAAGCAACAACGACTAACGCTTCGCACTTTTCCATGAAATCGCTCTTCCAAATCATTTTGTATTTATTATTCTTTGGATATTGCATAAGACTAAATTTGTCTCCTTTCCATCAGAACATGAGACGCTGCAAATTTATCCATTTTGAATCTCTCTAAAACTTTATTAATATATGCTTTCTAAGACAAGACTAATAATCCTTGTGATCAATCACAAAATATTTTTATTCCTATCACATAGTATGCCTCACCCATATATTTCATTTCAAAGTTGTTAGAGAGAAACCTCTTAGTCTCACTTAACATACCAAGATCATTAGTTGCAAACAAGATATCATTAACATACAGAATCAAAAATATAAGCTTATTCCCACCGAGATTCAGATATACACACACCGATCAATAGTGTTTTTCTTAAATCCAAAGCACATAATAGTATCATTGAACTTAAGATACCATTGACTGGAAGCATATTTAAATCCATATATTAATTTCTTAACTTTACATACCATGTGTTTCTTTCATTCTTCAATAAACCCCACTGTTGATCCATATAGACATCATCTTCTAAATTTCCATTAAGAAATGCAGTTTTAACATCCATTTGGTGCAACTTAAGATCATAATAAGCTACCGATGTCATTATAGTTATGAAATAATCTTTCTTAGAAATAGTTAAAAATGTTTCCTTATAGTCAATGTTATCTTGTTAGATATTTATTTTTGAACCGTACATTGATTTGTTTCAAATTTTGAATAAGTCTTTAGTTGGAATAATTGTTCTTACACGTTAGCATAATTGTTCTTAAACGTTAGAATAATTGTTCCTAAACATTAGGATAAAGTATTTCAATTTTTTTTTAGTCAAAATAACCACTCCTAAACTTTAGGTGGAAGTAATTTCAGTCATTTATTTTTTTCTTCCTGCAAGTATTATAAATGTAATTCGTTGTTGGCTGTAGAGAAATAAGATGAAACAAAACAATTCTCTTCATATGTTTTCGTTCATTTTCATTGTTTTATCCGCTTCTATTATGTAAAACCAACAATTAGTGTCAGAGCTCTCTCCTTAAGGGACTTGTGTGTGTTTTAAGTTTCCATGGATTCTGAAACGAGTTTTTCCCAAGCTGCTCTCCCAGTCTTTGATGGTGAAAACTATAACCTCTAGGCAGTGAGAATGGAAGCTTACTTGGAGGCATTTGATCTTTGAGAGGTTGTGGTAGAGGATTACGAAGTACTTCCGCTGCTAGATAATCCTACCATGGCCTAGACTAAAAGTCACAAAGAAAACAAAACAAGAATGGGAAAAGTGAAGGTGTGTCTATTTGCTGGTGTTTCTCAAACCATTTTCACACGAATCATGACTTTTAAATCAGTAAAAGAAATTTGGAATTATCTGAAGGAGGAATATGCTATATGCTGGAGATGAACGAATACGGAGCATGAAGGTGCTAAATTTAATGGGAGAATTTGAGTTGCAGAAAATGAAAGAGTCTAAGACAATCAACAAACACTTAGACAAATTGTTGGGTATTGCCAATAAGATACGAACTGTTGGGAAATAACTTTGCTGACTCTAGAATTGTTGAAAAAATTACGGTAACAGTGCCTAAGAGATATGAGGCATCCATAACCTCATTGGAGAACACAAAGGATCTGTCAAAGATCACTCTGGCAGAACTGTTACATGTTTTGCAGACACAAGAGCAGCGAGGCTGATGAGAGAAGATCATGTTGTTGAAGGTGCATTTCCAACCAAAAATAGTGAGAATACAACAAATAACCAAAACAAAGTCAAGGGTAAAAAGAAAAATTACCCACCTTGTCAGCATTGTGGAAAAATGGGCCACCCACCGTTCAGATGTTGGAAGCGACCAGATGCAAAGTGCGCTAAGTGCAATGAGATTAGACATGAAACTATAATTTGTAGAGCAAATATCTAACAAGCTATAGCTGATGCAGAAAATGCACAAGAGGATGAAGACCAAGAAGCAATTCCAGTGAATCTTGGTTGATAGATAGTGGTTGCACCAACCACATGACCTATGACAGAGAACTATTCATGCATTTGGGCGACACCGAAGTCAAATGGGTCGATATTTGGAATGGTAAACAAATTCTAGTAAAAGGCAAAGGATTAGTAGCTATAACAAGCTACACAGGTACAAAAATCCTCTTTGATGTTTTATATGTACCTAAAATTAATCAAAACTTACTTAGTGTTGGACAGTTGCTTGAGAAAGGGTTCAAAGTTATCTTTTAAGATAAGAGTTGCATAATTAAAGATCCAACAGGCCTTGAAATGTTCAAGATTAAAATAAAGAGCAAGATTTTTTCATTTGATCTACTCTAGGAGGAGCCCACACTATTTTGAGTAAAAGAAAATATTGATGAGTTATGGCACAAGAGGCTTGGACATTATCACTATCAAGGACTGCTCAATATGAAAAAAAATCTGATAATGGAAAGGAGTATACTTTGCATCAATTCAACTCATTTTGTGATGAAGCAGGGATAGAACATCAACTTACGACTCTTTATACTCTAAAACAAAAAGGAGTAAGTGAAGAAAAAATAGATTTATTATGGAGATGACCAGATGTATGCTGCATGAAAAGAATTTGCCAAAACAATTATGGGCAGAGGCAACAAACACAACAATATGTTTACAAAATAGACTCCCCATAAAAGCAATAACAAACAAAACTCCTTTTGAAGCATGATATGAATACAAACCTACAATGAATTTTCTTAAAATTTTTTGGTGTCTTTGTTTTACCTATGTTCTGCAGGCTAAATGAGATAAGCTAGGAAAAAAGGCCACTGCTAGATTTTTCATTGGATATAGTACAGTTTCAAAGGCATATAAAGTCTTCCAACCAGAAACTAAAACTTAACTATTAGTAGAGATGTGTATTTCGTGGAAAATGAAGAATGGAATTGGGAAGACTCAAAGACTCTTATGATAAAAGAAAAGTCATGGCTAGATGAAATGAAAGATGATCCACCAATTAGAGGCACTCGATTACTCTAACATATATCAGAGATGTAATGTTACAATATGTGAACCTGGTGACCATGAGGAAGTTCTCAATGAGCTAAAGTGGAAAAAAGTAATGGAGGAGGAGTTGTATATGATTAAGAAGAACAACACTTGGGAGCTTGTTGAAATGCCTCAAGATAGAAAGATAATTGGGTTGAAATGGGTGTTTAGAACTAAGTTAAATGTTGATGGTTCAATTAACAAACATAAAGCAATACTTGTTGGGTATTCTAACAGTGATTAGGGTGGTTCTTTGGATGATATGAAGAGTAGTTCAGGATACTGTTTTAGTCTTGGCTTAGGAATTTTTTCATGGTGCTCTAAGAAACAAGAAATTGTTGCACAGTCTACAACAAAAGTTGAATTTATTGTTGCTATAGCTGTTGTTAACCAAGTTCTGTGGCTGAAATTTTTTTGATTGATCTTAACATCGAACAGAAGGAGAGTACGAAAGTTTTTGTTGACAATTAAGCTTGAATAGGTATTTCCCATAATCCTGTTTTTCATGGGAAAACAAAACATTTTAATATTAAGTTGCTCTCCTTAAGGGGGGTACAAAAAGATGGAGCTGTTGATTGTAAAACTGAAAACCAGATTGCAAATTTGTTTACCAAGCCACTACCCGCCAACAAGTTTGAATTCTTAAGACAAAAGATTGAAGTTTGTAGTTTCAAAATCAAAAGAGGATTGTTAAATATTTGTTTTTGAACTATACATTGATTTGTTTCAGTTTCTGAATAAGTCTTTAATTAGAATAATTGTTCTTAAACGTTAGAATAGTTGTTCTTAAAAGTTAGGATAAAGTATTTCAGTTTTTCTTTTTAGTCAAAATAATTGTTCCTAAACTTTAGAGGGAAGTAATTTCAATCAGTTTTTTTTTTTTTTTTTTTTTTTTTTTTGCAAGTATTATAATTGCAATTTGTTCTTGGATGCAGAGAAATCAAATGAAACATTTTTTTTATTTTTTTTTGTTGATTTTCATTATTTTATTTGTTTTTATGCTGTAAAATCAATATATCTTTTTAAGTAAAATCTTTAGCAACAAATCGAACCTTGTAACACTCGATATTTTCATGAGAGTCACGTATTAAAGATCCATTTACACTCAACTTTGTTGTATCATTCTAGTAATTCCAGAAGGTTCCATATACTATTTTGTATTATTGGTTTAAGCAAATTTAGTCACTTGTAAGAATTATCACCATTATCCATGTCTAAGTTATTTTCTGACTTATTTATATATATTTATATTTATATGTATACACTGGTTAATTTAGTTGATATATATATATATATATATATTATTAAAAGGTGATAAATTATTTATTCAATAATTTTTCAAAATTTCAATAACTTGACATACATTGAATTAAGGAAGAATTTGAAATACTATGAAATATTTAAAAGGATTAGCACTCGGTCAAACAAATTTACATAATTAACAATAAGATTGAATAAAATCATAGTAACATGTTGATATTATGTCATCCTCAATCACTTTTTCACGCCATAGCTTTACCAAAAAAAAATTTCACCATTTTTTTAAATTCCTTTATATAGAAGGTTCATTGTTTAGAAATATATTTCGCAATAACAACATATAAAAAATCAACTTTGAAAGATATTAAAATTAGTTATGCATACCAAATAATATATTTAGTAATTCAACTAAGGAAGATTTGAGGATGATAAAATAATAAATAAAATATTCATTTTATTACAGGTTATGTATGAATGTGGAACTTTAGTTTTCGAAGTGGTGGACCCCAAATGCAAATTGTTCTAGCCAGAGTATTAGTTTTGTATGGGCACCACCTAAAGTTAAAATCAAATTATACTACTTGCGTTAGAAAACCAATATTTTCATATATAAATATAATCCTGGTAGAATAAATGACAAAAAAATATAAATTAATATAATATTTTATTTTCTTGTAATAATGTTCATTTCTCCTCTTTCATAGATCACGTACCATTAAAAATTACCGTGATGCTTTTTCGCATAAGCACGTCTTCTGCATTTTTTTGACTTCTAAGCATCACGCAGAAGCACGTCTTCTGCATTTTTTGACTTTCTATTCTTTTCAAACAACTCGTGATTCGAATCCAAACATCACTTAACCTAACCCCTTAGCATCACCAAACCAAATTGGAACTGAGTTTTTTCGTGTTGAATTCCAATTTTCTTTTTAAGAGAATAGCCTTTAAAAATTGAAAATTATAAAATAAAAATTTCAAAACTAAAAAATTTGGAACAGGAATTTTTTTTTGATAAAATATTTTTAAATTAATAATAAATTATTTTTAAAATGATAAATAATTTAACATTCACATTTTTTCCGATTAAGCTATTTGAAAAAAAAATCCCAAAAATCACCCTTTGCCAAAAGAATTACCCAACTAAACCTGTTTTGAGTCTTAATAAACCAAGTTTGAACCTACTTTTTTATCCGTGGCAGAAAAATAGTAGAATTTGGGACATAATTTTTATCTTTTTCCTTTTCTAAAATATTTGAAAAATATTAATATAAGTATAATAAATATAAATACTAATAATTTAAAATATTAAATTAATAGCATAAATTATTGTGGTGTACATAATTTAGAATATTTAACAAATTTACATATCAATATAAAATATAATTTACAAAACAATATATAATTTACAAAACAATAAGATTTATAAAACATTCATTTTTACAAGAAAACAAATATGAAACAACATAATAAACTAAACTTAAATACTACTACCGGGTCATATTCTAAACCTGTGTAATTATCTATTCATATATCAAATGCAATAACACTGCAAAATCAAATAATTACAAAAAAATGGGTGAGCTATTTAACATTTTAGTCAATATATAATATAAAATAATCATACTTAATTTAGAATTCAACAAACTTTGTTTCTACCAATGTTTAGGCAAAAGAATATCATAATATAATATTATCTTCAACTCAAAATATTAAAATAATGAATTTGTAAGTTTTCTTCTTTATAAAATGTTCAACTTTTTTATTTTTATACAAGTACTTTAATGTTGAACTTTACTCATAAAGCATGAGTCAAATCCACATAAGGGATTGACATTACTCCAAACCTAAAATCTTAAGGTTATAGATTTGTGAGTCTTCTTTATATGGTGCCCAACTTTCTCAATTTTACTCAATGTGAGACTTAAATTACATTTTAATTCCTTACTACTACCAAATATCCCTAATACTACCAAATACTAAGATCTGACCCATTGCACTTCAAATATAAGAACCTTAGCTACATAGGTCAAGATGAATTCATTGTACAAAACTGTAAACTAATGTTATGTTCTAGTGTATGCAAGAAGTCTCTCTCTCAGTTTCTCACTACATGTTGTCTTAATTTATATGATTTAGACCATCATTAAAGCAAATATTTTTCTCAATAATGGGTTATGTGCTTAATACTTCAAATTAAAAACTATATAATTCATCATTTCAAACATATGTCAAATATCATTTCAAACATATAACATATACATATTCAGTTAATAAATTTAGGATCACACTAGTAAGTTAAACATGTGTGTATATAAACAAAGTTGTCACCAAATCTAGAAGATGAAATGTTTGAGTCTCCACTCTTCACATCTCCACAAAGTAGTAACCACAACATGGTCAACCTTTTAGATGTCTCAAACTTTGACATTTCTTCAAACTAAACTTCTTCCAATAGTGGTATTATTATAAGATTTCGAGAACACATTGAGTAATAATATGACTAAATTATATTTTGTCTTAGGGTCTTAAAATTATGATATATATAGGTAGGGGTTTCAAAATGGGCTCAAACTCATGAGCCAACTTGGCAAACCATGATTTTAAGCCAAGTTCATTTAAAAAATATCTTTTAACAGTTTATCAAATTAAATTAAATTCACATAATTGAATGATTTGGATGCTTAATTTACTTGTTAGTCTAATTTTATAATTTTTATATTTACTTAAGATCTCTATAATATCACTTCATAATTATGGTTAATGTTTAGCATAATAGGTGAGAATCCTGATTGTCCTACTATAGATAGGTGGGTTGAATCAATTCAATATACATCAAGCAAGTTATGAGAGAAAAATATGCTTAAATGAGTTAACCTACTAACCCATGGTGGGTCGAGCGATGTCACAAATTTCTGACTCACCAAAAAATAAGTCGGGTTAAGTTGACTTATTTTTAACTCAACGCATGTGAGTTGATTGGCTCACTTTGATACCCTTACATATAAGCCAAATCCAATTTCATAAGAAATGATTTTATATGAATTGAATGATATTTATTTTTGTCCATGTTGTTTCCACAATAATATTTTTCGTCGCACAACCTTGAACTATGTTAAAAAGACATGTTAAAAAGTATGAACCAAAAATAGGTGATCTACATACATAATAAAACATAAGGTGAATGAAAGGTTCATCATACATCTTATCTACAGGACTTTAAAACTTCAAGAATATGGTTCAAGAAGGTCAATGTCAATGATGTATTAATAACATAGATTAAAATGATAATAATGTGTCAGACATGTAGATTTAAGGTGACATCAATATATCACACATGCTTCTTACAAAGTGTAATACAAGAAGATTAAGGTGAAATCAATGTGCTGCACAAGTTTCTTAATGGTGTATTAAGCACATAAATTAACATTATAGTAATATGGTGATGTCAACTTGTCACGAGGGATTCTTACGGTGAGAATGATGTGTTAGGCACATGGATTAAGGTCATACTAATATGTTAGGAATGTACATCCAGATGAAATCAACATGTCAAGTAAACTTCTTATAGTGACAACAACTCGTCAAAACATAGATTAAGGTCATAATGACATGTTAAAACACAAATTAAGGTGACGTCAATGTGTCACATGAGCTTCTTACAGTTAGAAGAGCAACATGGTAGTCACATCATTTAAGATCATAATGATGTGTCCAACACACAAATTAAGGTTAGAGTGACACACAAATTAAGATTGAACTCATTATGTATGTTGGTTTTGATATATAGTAGAAAGGAAATTATTTTTGAATAAATATTTGTAATACATTTATTCATGCACATATAAAAAGAACATATATTAATAGAACAAATTGCTTATAAATCACTCAAGTTAATAGGGAAATATATCATTTGTGATATTATATCTTAGAATTTTTTGCTTTTATGTTCACAAGAAATACAAAAGAAAATATGATCTTTTATAAGTAGTCTCACAAGTAATTTTAATAATTTATACATTAAGATTGAAGATATATAATATCATAATTATTCGATAAATATCAATATGAAGATTGCTCTATAATTATCATATTCTTAAGTAGTTATAAAACTGAGATGAAGGTGAATGCATAATACACACAACTACAATATATACTTTATGAAAAAAAAAAAACTTATAAGCCTACATTCTTACTCTCTTAGTTGTTTGTGTAATGCGAGAGAGAAAGTTTTTTGTAATATTCTTCACTTTGTGAAGTTATATAAAGAAGTCTTGCTTTCTTTGTAATCATAAATGATAATAAATAATATTTGAGATCTTTAATATTAGAATAAGATTAAGATAGGATATTCAAGAAGAATTTTGGTACTAGTGTTTAGTAAAAATAACTTTATGTAATTATTTTTAATTTGCTTGGAATTAGTAGAACCATTTAAGAGTTCTTAAACAATAACTGAACACAATTTAAAAATTGGGATAAATCAAAATAAAATATTTATGTCCTCATATCCAAATTGTTATTAAGTAGTCTATATGGAAAAGTTTTGTACTCTATTAAACTCCTATCAATTAATTGTAACAAAGACATTAATCTTCTTTCTTGAGTTGATGGGTGGAGATACTAACAAAAACAACTAAATGCCATTAAGTTTAGTATAAATATAAATTAAATATAAACTCAAGTACTCTCTAAATTACTGGTAGATATTATTTAGAAGACTTTTAGTATATGATAACATAATGATTATATTAATAAATAAAATGTTTTATCCATAAAATTTATTATCCAGTTGTTTTTGTTGGAATGAAATATGCTATTACGATCAATAATAAAAAAAATTTATTATATTTTATCTAAACATTAATTTCCTTAATAAGTAAGAATTTGACAAATGTTAGGTCCATCTATTTATTTTAGAAAATATTGGTTAAATGAGTTGAGTGGTATAAATTCAAATAATTAGAGTAGTTAAAAAAAAAGATAATTTAGAATATTCAAGTTTTAAGTTTATTCAAATATTTAAGTTTTTGTTAATCTATTTCTTTTATTAAGTTTTATAATAGTTTGATGGAGTTCAAGCATGTCAATTTTAGTTAGAAGGAAAAATCATACTAAAAATGGTCAATTAGATTTTTTTTTTTAACATTCAACATTAAAGTTTATAAATATTTTGTACCAATAATATTGTATAAAAATGGAAGATAATATATTTGATTATTATAGAAATGATTTGGATTATATCTTTGGTTTTTCTAATAAAGTAATAAAACATAAATTAATTAAGAAATTTGAAGTATAGTATGGCCTCGAATAAAACTTAAACGTTGAAGTGTGAACTTTAATATAAAAACATAAAAATTAAAGATGAATTTGTTTAGTAGAATAATGATAAACATCAAAAAGAGATTATATGGGTGGAGAAGACATAAAGAGTGGGAGAATTGTAGCTACCAAAACATTTTATAACATATAATTTTGTTAAAAATAATAATTTTCTTAAAATTATAAATAGAAAAGGGATTTGTTAAACACACTGTAAAATTAACAAAAAAATAAAGATTTAAATTTTATAAATTTCAATTAATAGAAGAACCCGCATTGAAATATGTATTACCAACATTTTGCATTAAAAATAAAGAAAAAGACAATAATAGATGTGATGTAATAAAAAATATAGAGATAATAAATAAAGTACGAAAATAAGACGAAAGAAATATGTTTTATAAAATAATTTTTATATTATTTAACTAAAATATTTGTATAAAATAATTTTTATAGGATCATTTTATAGTAATAAAAAATAAATATTAAGCATATTAAACCACTTATTAAAAATAAAATTAAAATATGTAATTATAAGCAAATTTTATTTAATAATTTTTAATTAATTTCCTTTAAACATACGTTTACGAAATCATTTAGACTATGTCGTTGGAAAAATATTAACATTTTCAGACACGTTTTATATATATAAATATATAGATATAGATATAGATAGATATAACATTTCTTTCTCAACGATTTCGGAGACTCACTGAGTTGTAACCTGTCAACGTCCCTTTCACCGTTGCCCAGCTCAACCGCCATGGATCACCGCGTCTCCCGCCGAACCGAGATCCTCACCAACCACCTCCTGCGCCGCCAACCGCCGCCTTCCTCCGTTCTGCACCCCAACCGCTGCCTGAGCTACTCCCCTCCCGAGCTTTCCAACGAAATCGCGTTCGACACGCGGGAGATGCGGAGGCTGATGGACGGGCACAATCTGGAGGACCGCGATTGGCTCTTCTCCGTCATCGTGCAGAGCGCACTCTTCAACCGCCGCGAGCGCGGCGGCAGAATCTTCGTCTGCCCCGACTACAACCAGTCCATGGAGCAGCAGCGCGAAGCCACCTTGAAGCGGATCGAGTATCTTGTGAAGAGAGGGGTTTTCCAAGGGTGGCTCACCAGCGAGTGCCCGGAGGAGGAGTTGAGGAAACTCGCGCTCCACGAGGTTTTAGGGATGTACGATCACTCCCTTGCTGTTAAGCTTGGTGTTCACTACTTCCTCTGGTTCGTTATGTTTTCTCTTTTCTTTTTCTATCGTCTTCTTCTTGAGATTAATGGGAATTTGAATGAGGACTTAATTTCTATGCATTGGTAGTTTGAATGGTGTTATATTGTCAACTCATCAGAAACCATAGATAGGACGACCATCAGTTTGGACTTCTTTGTTAATACTTTTGGGAGAAGAAAGTAAAAAAAAAAAAAAAAAAATTTTTTTTTTTTTT
>Ga0209489_100558_pt1 | contig 71333 bp, 36 predicted proteins | sample SiratrowhiteBW_FD_187527 | JGI IMG/M metagenome (GOLD analysis project Ga0209489, IMG submission 187527) | Root nodule microbial communities of legume samples collected from California, USA - Siratro white BW (SPAdes) (version 2) | ecosystem: Host-associated > Plants > Roots > Nodule | place... | reverse complement strand
AAAAAAAAAATTTTTTTTTTTTTTTTTTTTTTATCTTACTAACACTTTTATTTTCATTTTTTTCAATAGACTATTTTACTCTTTAATTTCTAAAATAATACTCTTATATATATATATATATTTTTTTTTTAAATAAACTCTTTAATTCCTGTCAGAAAATTTACATAAGAATATAACCATCATAAAGTTCTTGATGAATTCCAATCCATGAAAAAGTTAACCTTTTCTTGTAATGTTTTCCACCCTTTTTCTGATTTTCAAACTATAAATCAAACTAACTTGTTAGGTTGAAAATGGAATGATTAGTTTTAATTGATTATCAATTTTTTGGATAAAATTTAGATTATATTTTTAATGAAATTGATTTTTGAATTCTCTAATAAAAAATTATCTTTTTAATTCTCCTACATGTAACTACATATGTTGTAATATTATAATGGGCTACCTCTCATTTTCTCTCAAAATTTAGTTGTTTTCTTTGCATATTAAAAGAAAGCTCTTTTTTGAAAAATGAATGTTTTTTTATTTATTTAAATGTAAATAAATACCACGCAAGAGAAATAATGACATAAAATACCTAAATTGTTTGAAAGAATTAGTGAAAATACATTTTTCCTTAGTGAGAGAGAGAGGAAGTACATATTTTCATACTTTTTTTAGATGTAACACTTATCTTACACGAGACTGTAAACAAATTATAATTTGATGTATAAAAATATATTAAACTAAGTGGAGGTGGCCTATGTCAACAAAAGGACTTGACCTTCACAATGGCTGACTTTCATCTCTCTTTCTTTCATTCACACATTAAACTTAACAAGCTTTCATTCAATTTGAGTTTAAGATCAAATTGTTATTTCTTCAACCTAAGCTATATTGATATTTTTGCAAGTCCTGAAATGGTCAATTTGTTCGTAAAAGAAGGTTTGGGCCTTAGCCAACTGAGTCAAGTTGAGTTGTTATGCACATGTTTACTCTTAAAGACTTATTTTTAGTGCCTTTTCTTCAAACACTTCTCCCTCATATCTTAGAAACACACAAAACTTCTTTCACAATCACCTGTCACCTTATTTTCTTTCTGTAATATTAGTTTTTTTTATTATTATTAAATGACATACATTTTGGTCCAGGACCCTCAATTAGTTGACTCATTCAATAAAATGAGAGAATTAAATTATAATTTGTATTCATATCTTAACTTTTAAAAATGCCAAAAAAAGAAATTTCCTCCAACATTTATGAAAAATATTTCCACAAGTAGATCTGGGTCCAAGTTATTTCCTAAAGTAGCACTTTTACTTTTCATGGTAAGAATTCAGTCATGGGTACCCGAATTCTCAAATTCATTTTGGTTTGAAATTCTAAGTGTTTGTTAGAAAATAATTTGTAAACGAGTATGTTTGGGGAATTTTTGAAAAAACAGTGTTATTGGGGGAAAATTTTGATCCAAAGAAGTCATATTCTAATTTATGGAACTTGTGGATAGAAGATTAGTTTGAATGAGAATGAGAAGGAGATGTAGAAAAGAATGCATAAATCAGTGTCTTCATTTGTGGAAAAGTTTCCGGAGTAAATTTCTCCCTACGAAACAAAGCACTAACCCATCATATTCAATAGGTTTAGACTTGTTTGTATGTATTTTCATCAAATTAATTTTAAATATATCAATGTATTTGCTGAATTTATATATTATTTTCTTTTAGAAAATTAATGCACTGAAATTTTTCTTTCAATACATTTAAGAGTCGAGTGATCATGTAAGATAGTGTCAAAAAGCAATTTTACACTGTTATCCAATGATAATTCATTATGGATATATTTTAAAGATGGTTATTACAAAAAATAATACATCTGTAGAACTATTTTCTTTTTTCTCTTAGTCTAATCTATATTGCAATCTTCCCTTTATTTTTTAAACAATACTGAAAGAATTAAACAATACCGAAAGAGAATTTGAGAAACGAAAAAATATGTAAAGAAAATGAAATTAGAGACTAAACTTTGTCATATGTTATATTAGAAACGTTTCTCTTCTCTTATATTTAGTCGCTTAAGTAGTAATAATGATTATTCTACTTAAATTATATGGTACCCAAAATAAAATACCGATGACGGATTGGGTAAATATTCGTTTAATGAGAATAAATTCAGATATTTTTACTTGTAAAATTTAATGGAAATGTATTCCGGTCCAATATTTCAGTACCTAACTGATCCTGTACTACTTTTTTAGTGAATAATTTTTAATTATGTTAATTCAACTTTCTTGAAAACTTATTTTATTTTTATTTCCTTGTAACGGTGTTACATAATATGTATAATTATAATATTTAAAATTCGAATTATAAATTGTGGAATTGATAGTTTGACATAAAAAAAACCATCTTCTTGCATTTCTTAGCCTAAAAAAATATTATTTCAAAAATGACATTAAACATTTGTAGACATATACATCTCTTAGAGTGTATCTCGCGATAGTATAAATAGGAGCAAATCATTCTTTAAATCCTTTTATCAATGACCCATGATCATTATATATCACAAGTGATTGTATTTTGTTAGTCACTTAATTATAGATTTAATAGATGTTGCACATGCATATGCATGTGTGAAACCTTATATATAGTAAAATTAGCCTATGTCACATCTATATGTATTTCATATGGTGGAGGAAGATTGATCAATCATAGAATCATGTCATCGTCATAGTCCAAATTACCTAGACATGGAATTGATGTCATAATAAGAACATCTTGTTGGATAAGTTATTATTTTTATACTTAATTGCTGTTTTTAATAATTGTATTAACAATTTTGCTTTTAATGAATGTAGGATATATCAGGACAAATTATCCAAACACTTCAAAGGATGATTGAGTATGGACACATATATGAAGAAACTTTATGGGAAGGAAACACAATGTTCACCTTGAATTCATGTAAGTATGTAACAATAATGTTCACTGTCAATATCAATATCACGATACCTAACCCAATATACTCTTTAGAAATATGCATCAATGCATATTTATAGACAAACTCTTGCAATTTTTTATACAAACTTAAGTTAAAAGTATGCCCCCACAACAAGTGGACTCTCTTAAATGATGCTTTAATTTCATTGTGTTACAACATTATGACATTGCCTATTGTGTCCTAACAGTTACACAAGTTTCTTATACTATTTTGAAGCACCATTTTCAAGTTCTAATAAGCAGCTTCAACCTTGAAGACTAAAAAACAACATTATGAACAACTTTTACATATTTATTAGTCATAAGTCATAAACTCATACATACATTCCTATTACTTGTTATATCTCCTAAATGCATTACCTTGTCTACAATGCCTTAACAAATTGTTCATTGTATAGAGTCAACAAATAATGGTCATGATGAATATACAAATTCAAAACATTGAATACACCTAAAAAATGCATCACAATTTGGACAATCCATCATACCTCCTCATGCATCCATAACCACTTGCCATAACTATATGAAATTTACTAAAACTTTACATTTTGATTTCACATTCTTATTAATGTGAAACCAACATAGAAGGTTTGAAGCTTCAAGAAAAACAATATTAATTTCATTTATTAATGTAAGATCTCTATCACTTGTAATTATTTGGGGGAAGACATCCATCCTTAAAAACAATCCTTTTAATTTTTCAAGAGCTCAGATAATTTATTTTCTCTTTTACTTGCTAACAACACAAAATCTAGAAAAAATGAACCATATCAAGTCAAGATAGCCTATACTTGTTAGTTTTGTATGTATTATCCGTCAACAATAAACTGTTAAATGCATTAAGTAATTTCAATGGATTAGGGTAGGTCCAAAAACATTTTGTAACAACTCGCGAGGTGTTGTCAAATATATTATAATGATTACGCATGTCATGCTCTACAACATCACTATCAATCCCATTTTAGGTTTGGTCCTCTTTGTGATCTCCTATATGCTTACCTGGCATTGCACTTGTTTTATAGTGATCATATTTTCATCAATGTTCTCTTTCAAAGTATGTACAACGTTTGCAGGCTTCACTAAACTTAGTCATGTAAACCACCATAGAACACTCATTAGGTTTTAATCTATCAACATATGAATAACCTACTAATGTATTAGCCAACTCATGATTATGATTCCACATATTCACAATCCACCCTCCACAATTGTGTACTGGTTGACTTAACAATTTAAATGGATAATCACATTTTCTTGTTCTAGTAATAGTGACATATAAATGTTTGTTGTATCTCCTATATTTGTCACCTTTCACATCCTAACAACCAATATGTCTTTCTTCCTTATTGTCCATTTGTTATATCAGACCTCAATACCACAATTACAAATCTAAATTTAAATGTTATTCTATAAATCATTCAAGTAAGTCATCATACTTCCAAATACTCACATAAATACATTACAACATAATCTTATGTCTCTTATTACATGTTTGACATAAATAAAAACATATTTTACTTACCTAATTCGCTGTAAAAGCTTCAACGCAATCCCTTTTGGAAATTTGTTAGAGATCCCACATCGACTAGAAATGAGGCCTCTCAATAGTTTATAAATGGGTGCAAACCTCCCTTTACAAGCTGGTTTTGTAAGGTTGAGTTAGGCTTAAAGTCCACTTTTGATATGGTATTAGAGCCTATCATAGCACGATTGTTGGGCCTATAGGGTCACCCGCTATCGGACCACCCTTAAATAATATAATCCCACACACTAGTTGAGCAGTCTCGGGATGAGGGGGTGTGTTGGAGATCCCACTTCGACTAGAGATAAGACCTTTTAATAGTTTATTCAATAGTTTATAAATGGGTATAAACCTCACTTTACAAACCGGTTTTGTAGTGGTGAGGAGGATGTAAGGAAAGAGAGATCAATGTCTTAATAATCAGAGAAATGTGGCATGACAAAATTTTCAATGTATGATTGATAATATGTTTAAAAGGAAAACTATTTTCATTGAAAAAAACATTTATGGATAAAAAAATCTCTCTGGTGTATAAATCATAAATAAGTGAATCCTTGATCTCTTGTCTGTGACCTTAATAAACACACCATCTAGCCCGAGGATCAAGTTTCATCCTATTATGAGCCATAATTGATGCAAAAGCTTCACAACCAAAGACTTTAATAGAAGTTAAATCAGGAGAAGAGTCATACAAAATATCATAAGGACTTTTGTAATGTAAAACTTTGCTAGGCAATCTATTAAGCAGAAAAACAACATGAGAGACTGAAAAGTTCCAAAACAATTTAGGCAAGTTACTTTGAAAAATAAGAGTCGTAGTAATATTTAAAATGTGTTGATGTTTTATCTCTACCACTCCATTTTGTTGTGGAGTCTCAACACAAGACATTTGACGTTTTATGCCTTTGAGAGAGTATAACTGATGCAAATTAAATTCAGGACGTACCTTAATCAGACCTAATGCATTTAACAATAGTAGAAAATTGAGTTTCAACCAAAGTAATGAAAGATTTAATGCAGCCCTGTACTTCTGATTTAGTTTTCAAAAGAAAAATCCAAGTATGCTTAGAAAAATCATCCACAGTAGTTAAAAAATATCTATGTCCATTCACAAAAGTAATGGCTAATGTTCCCCAAATATCCATATGTAACAAATCAAAAATTTTATTGCTTGAAGAAGTGCTTATAGGAAATAAAAGTTTTTTCTGTTTAGCAAGTGGACATATTTGACAAAAATCATCACATGTTTTTGCTATAAATGTAATCAAACTTTGTTGACAATACAATTAGTTTCTCCTTAGACAAGTGACCTAGTCTAAAATGTCAATCATTCACCTTATTAACAGACATATAATTTATTGAAATTGAATATGGGGTAAAGTGTTTTCCTGATCCCTTAGAATTTTCATGAACATAGAGTTTGTGGTGCATCTTAGCAAAACCAATCATCCTCATAGTGTGATTGTCCTATATTTCACATATTTGATCAGTAAAGCTAATGGAACAATAATATTTCATGGCTAGTTGAGATACGGAAACGAGATTGAAGTTAAATTCTGGTATGTATAGTACATTATGCAGAATGAATGTAGTAGAAAATATGCTAGTGCCTTTAATGTTTGCATAAACTGTAGTTCCATTAGGTAACTTGATAGGAATATCAAAAATAATTCTATATGTAGCAAAATTCTCTATAGATGAACTAAAATGATCAGTGGCACCTGAATCTAAGATCCAAAGGACAGATTTTGGTAGTGATCTTAGGTTGTAGATGATACGTATTGGAAATGTGATGATGTTCAGTGCTAGGGGTTACAACTAACTGAGATTGTTGAAGAAGAGTCAGGAGAGAGTTATATTGCTCTTTGGTCAAACTAAAGCTAGAAGACTGCTGAAATTTCTTTTGATTTGTAAGTGCCTCACTCTCATTTGTCTTTTTAATTGCAGTGGCATTGTTAACAAAGAATTTTATCCTTTTGTAGTTTGGTGAAAAATCGTGTAAGCAATGACATTCATCAATTGTGTGACCTCTTCTACCACAATGTGTCCATTCTTACTATTATAATGCTTGTCATCCTTGGTCCATCTCTTTGCTTGAGAATTCTGAGAAATTTCTATTGAAGGAACCATAATATACACTTGAAGAATCATTCATAAGATTTACTGATGGATTATTGAACGACAAAGTAGTCATATTTGTTACTGAAAATAATGACACTTCTAAAGCCATTACAGATGATAAATTCTTGCAGATGAAACAAAATCAGAATTGCACAGTCGAGCTCTCATCTTTGGTTGCCTCAAATTTTACAACATATGACATTTTATCCACATGGGATAACATATTGACTTCATATGTTATTTTAGTCAGAAATTCAAAATCCATTTATATGACAAATAATTAACATCACTACGCAACAATAACTTTTACTTTCAAATTACACAATCTAAGACTTTAAAATTACATTCTAAACTACAACATCCATAACTCAATTTTGAAGTTTTAAATTGTACCATTCATAAGTCAAAATTATGTTTGAAACTATATAATCCAAAATAATATTTTTCAAGTTCTAAATTATAGAATAACTTAATTCCAGAAGTCCAACTATTCTTTAAAAACTAAAACATAAACTTCAATATGCTTACTCAAACATCTACCCACCTTGAAGCTTCACAACATATTGATCTTCACTTGATTGGAGTGTGAAATTCTTGATCTTAAACTTGCATCATCTCCCACTTTGGTGAAGAAAAAAAAAGAATAAATGTGGAATCATGGAATATTTGTTAGAATATTATTATTATGGAAACAAATCAAATCAGTAGAATATCAGAGATAATCAAGAGAATATAAGAGAATATCGGTAAAAATATCAGAGAGATAATCAAAGGAGTATCAAAGAAACAAATCAGTAGAATATCAAAGATAATCAGGGGAGTATCAGAGAGAATATCAGCAGAATATCAGAGAATATCAAATGTATTTATTTAGAATAATTTCCATATTTAGTTTCCTAAAATTTTATATTAAGTGAGCTATTGTAAACAAAGAGATACACATTCAATAAAAAAAACATTCTTCCATATTATCATATTCTTTGTTCTCTTTTGTTCATAGTTATCATATTCTTGTCCAACCTTTCTTAACCCTCGATACCATCGCAAGATGGTATCAGAGCGGTGTTAGATCCTGGAAACTTAAAAACTAACATCATTGTTTGATTACCCCTCACAGCCGAAAAACACGAAAAACCAAAAGTGTCATTTTCAGATGATGAAATTGGCAAAAACATGAATCAAAACCAGAATAACTCTTCAACCATTACTGATGAGTTAACTTTGCAAATTGTAAATATGCTTCGTAATGGCCTACGGATTCAGCAAGCACAATCCAATCTTGACAATTTGTCAATTGGTTTCAAATTAAATGGAAACAATTATCCATTATGGGCAACACTCATGAAGAAAGCTATCGGTGGCAGAGGAAAGAAGAGTCATCTGACAGGTATACCTCCGACACCAAAAAAGATAGAACCAGCATATGAAAAATGGGAACAGGCAGACCAAACTGTCTTCACCTGGATAATTCAAAATATTGAGATTAGTTTGATAAACAATGTTTCCCAATTCCCAACCGCTAAGGTTTTATGGGAGGGATTGGCTACTACCTATGGAAGCGGCACAGATCCAATGCAAATCTATGATTTGCACCGAAAAGCAAACACACAGAAACAGGGAAAGGATACCTTAGAGGATTTTTGGAATAAATTACAAGCTATATGGATGGCGATTGACAAAAAGCAACCGAACCCTATGAAATGCTCAGATGATATTGCAACCTTCAACAAAATTAAATAAGGACAGAGACTATATTTGTTCCTAACAGGGATAGATGAAAAATTTGAAGTCATCAGAAGAGATCTTTTGATGCAAGAGAAGACCCCTTCAGTAGAGTCCGCCTATGCTGCTGTCCGAAGGGAGGCGGCCCGACTTCAAATTCTAAAACCTACCACCAGTAGCGAAGAAAACACATCATTAGGAGAGGTTAGAACCGGCTTAACCGCAAGAAATAGACCACCAGAACAGGGACATGGATGGAGTCGCCCAGAAACTGCCGGACGACGTCCATCATAACGAGACAAGGAAGACAAAAGCCACCTCCACTGTACTCATTGCGGAATGAAGAAACACACCAAGGAGACATGCTTTAAAATCGTGGGTTATCCCGAATGGTGGAAAAATTTTAAACAAAACAATCGCAAGGCTGCCACCGTGGTAGGCATCCCACAAACCACTAGTAATTGTAATGGTGACCCCAGAAGAGAGGAAGAAGCAAAACCGCAAGTCGTTCATGGAAGAGCCACAGTCACTCATGGAGGTAAAAGAAAAGAGGAGGATACCAGCCGAGAAAAATCTGATAAGTGGATATTTTATTGTGGGGCAACTGACACCATGACCCATGATCCTCATGATTTTAACAATCTCTCAACACCTGTTAAAACTCATATTGAGACAGCCAGTGGAGAATTAGTTGCGGTCCAAGGAGAGGGCTAAATTGTTTTTTTAAAAGAATTAAAATTAGAAAATTGTCTCTATGTTCCTGCACTATCATCAAAATTACTTTCCATAAGCCAAGTTACAAAAGAGTTGAATTGTGTGGTTCTCATGTTTTCTACTTTTTTCCTTTTACAGGACATTCTTACGAAGGAGATCATTGGGCGTGGTACTGAACGTAGAGATCTTTACTACATTGATGAGGTTGTTCACAAGGGACATGCCATGCTTGCTCACAGAACGGTTACAAGGCAACTCTGGTTATGGCATAGACATTTGGATCATCCTTCATTTGGGTATCTTAAGATTTTATTTCCTAGTTTATTTACTAGTAACACTGAGCCCGTCAAATGTGAAACTTGTATACGGGCAAAGAATCATAGAGTTACTTTTCCTCCCAACAATAATAGAGTCAATTCTGCTTTTTCATTAGTACATTCTGATGTGTGGGGTCCAGCTCCTAATTCCCACAATAATCAATTTCAGTATTTTTTGTTATTTGTGGACGATTTCTCTCGCATGACATGGGTATATTTTCTTAAACATAAATCTGAAGTACCCGATAAGTTCTATGCATTCTATCAAATGATTCACACTCAATTTGGCAAGAAATTTCAAGTACTTAGATCAGATAATGGTGGAGAATTTGTTAACAAATCAATGCAAGAGTTTTTCAGAGAAAATGGTTTAATTCATCAAACTTTCTGTCCAAACACACCCCAACAGAATGGTGTAGCAGAACGAAAAAATCGTAAGCTACTAGAGATGACTCGGGCCATGATTTTTGATGCACAGGTTCCAACACGATTTTGGCCCGAAGCTGTTGCTACCTCGGCCTATCTTTTGAACAAGTTACCCTCCCAAACCCTTAACCACAAAACACCCCTATAGATCCTAGCTACTCAGACTAATATCCCTCTTGTCCAAATGTTACCACCACGAGTTTTTGGGTGCTCTGTGTTTGTTCATATTCCCAAAGCTAACAGAACCAAATTTGCTCCATGTGCTGAGAAATGTGTCTTTGTTGGATATGTTACACATCAAAAGGGGTATCGATGTTACAACCAATCAATCACCGTGTATATGTGACTATGGATTGTGATTTTTTAGAATCAGAATATTTTTTTAGTAGCCAACTTGATGTTCAGGGAGAGAAAACTAGTGAACAACCAAGTTGGTTAAGTAACCTTAGTTGCCAAGAAACTGTTCCAAAAGAGCAAGTAGATGGAGCTAACGAGCATGTCTCTGTCAATGTAGGAGGGACCAACACAACCAATGAGGATCCTTCTGAGAATGTCCAACAAGAGGTAAGTGATCTTCACTCTACTGAATTGTCTCCTGTTATGAATGAAGTCACTAATAATGACAGGTTAGCACCAGAACCAGAGTCTTTCACACTTTCTATTGAGTTGTCTCCTGTTATGAATGAAGTCACTAACAGTGACAGATTAGCACCAGAACCAGAGCCTTTCACACTTTCGCCAAGAAGAAATAGAGGGATACCACCTAATCGACATTCTCCAGAACATGTTTCTCGGAATTCCAGGCATCCTATGAAGATAACCGGAGAAAGAGTAATAGACATTGCAAGAGCTTTTCTTATTCCCAAAACATTTCATGAAGCTAGTAAGAAGGGCAAATGGCAAGAAGCTATGAAAACAAAGAGTCCTGTACAACATGACAAAACCAAGCATGTTGAAGTGGATAGACACTCCATCAAGGAGAAGATTGAGGATAGCAGTATTGAGCTTCCGTTTGTAAAGTCAGAAGACCAGTTGGCAGACATTTTTACCAAAGTTGTTACAGGCAAAGCATTTACCTATGTCCTCAGCAAGCTAAGCATTGGTGATCCCACTGCTCACCTTGAGGGGGAGTGTTAAAATATTATTATTATAGAAACAAATCAAATCAGTAGAATATCAGAGATAATCAAGAGAATATCAGATAATATCGGTAAGAATATCAGAGAATATCAAATGTATTTATTTAGAATAATTTCAATATTTAGTTTCCTAGAATTTTATATTAAGTGAGCTATTGTAAATAAAGAGATACACATTCAATAAAAATAACCTTATTCCATGTTATCATATTCTTTGTTATCTTTTGTTCATAGTTATCATATCCTTGTCCAACATTTCTTAACCCTCGATACCATCGTAAGAATATCGACTGTCATTTAAACTAAAAAAGAAAGGTTAAAGTGAGGATTTTAAAATTTATGGAGAAGCAATTGTCTATATTCATTCTTATTGTTATTATAACTTATTTAGAGTCAACCATTTTACCGTTTCTTTTATTAGAATGTTTAAAATTTAGATTCATTTTAATAAATGTATGATAAATGAGTGATATTAATAGTAAAATTCAAAAACAAAACATGAATATTTTCAGTTAGATAGGCATTTGAGAATTTAGAGAAAGTTGGAGAAAGATGAAAGGTAAGAGAACCGTTGATTAAACGCACAAACTATAATTGGGACAGTAAGATTAAGAGACGAACTACCTTTGGATACTTCGATGTTTATCTATTTTATGTATTTCTTTTTCAGCAATTATTGCAAAAGGAACATTTGAAGCCAATTTCGACAATTAAATCAGTAAAACACTTTTACTTTTGATAACCTAGTTAAGGCCTACTCTTAACAATAACAGATCAATTAAATATTTTGACTACATAAAAGAAATTGAGATAACTAATTCATTATGGTTCTATCCCCGTGTACATAGAAATATATTTAAGGATTATTGATTTTTGTCATTGGAGAATATAAAAAGATTTCACTTTTAAAATTGTATATAATTAGTACAATTTTATTGGGCTTATTTTAAAGAGACCCATCTCTTCAACGGAATGAAATAAGAAAAGTCCTCCCCATTTTATTTTATTTTTTTTATCTCAAACAATCTTTTATCTTTTCACTCCCCTTCAAAATAAACTCGCATAGAAAAAATTATATTGGGGCCTAGTTAAATCACAATAGAACTAGTGCATATCATGAAATAATACTTTCGGTCATAGTTTAAAACATTGATAGCTACGGATCACAGGTTCGGTAGAATGAAAGTAATGAGGATTAGGTGTTCTGTCCCAGCGGAGCAGAAACATGCCCTCGTGAATTGATGTTGAAATCAAACCATCTACTATACACGCCATCACAACTGTTGCTTGCTGGATGGATTGACGTTGAAATAAAACCTCAAATGTTTCAATAACAAAATTAAATTCATAAAATTAATGGATAAGTAACAGAATAACAATTGGGAAGGGAAAATACAATGCAAATGGCATTTACTGATTTACACTGTGGTCATATCGTGAGAGCAAAATTCATACATAAATTCTTCATGATTAGACTATATCATCATACTCTTATATCAACACGTAGGATCAAAAACTACCACTGGCCATACAAATGAATGATTACAGAATATAAACAAAAAACACAAGAAATCCCAGGAATGTTGGAAGTGAGGTAAGGGTATAATGTGATGATGGTGATGCAGTTGACCTCTGAGAGTTGTATTTGGACTTTGTGGTTGAATCCGTGGCAGGGTAATGACCAAGCCCCGCAGCGACAGCAGGAGGCACATCTGCGTGTGAGTGTGGTCTTATAGGGATGACATTGCGATCCTCCATGTCGTAACCTGTTCAAGGCTCAAAGTTTGAGCATTTGTTTCTTAGGCATTAAAGTATGGCTACAAAAATTAGCATATAGGAACAGCAAGCACGCGAAGGAAATAAACACTGACAATCAAATTTCTTCCATCCCAATACGAGCTTTTCTCGGTCAAATACCACACGGTAGCCAGTCATGAAGTTTTCTGCAATAAACATCAGAAGCTGAGGTGTAAACAATCATCATGATCATTTAGAACTATGGGCTGGAAAATGAGCATATAAAGAATAAATGCATCATTTGAATTTTTTGAGGGAAATGGAAGCAATGGTGCGATGATACAGTACACCAAGTTGTTAACAAGACGCGTTCTTATTTTTAGTTTGATTTAGTTCAAAGTAATACTTGTCCCAGGGGTATTTAATTCACTTCTGGTTCATAAAAAACATCCCAACGTGAACTATTCAGAAAGTAGACGAGACTTACGTCCAATGATATTTAGTTCGGAACTTTTCACAACTGCTAGACAATATACAAGTTCGCTCTGTAAAATGCAAGTGAAGGAAAATCATATTAGTTATACGTATATCAAAGCTAACACAATTGTTGGATACTTAGTTTGAAGAATAATCCAGCAGGAACTAGCACCTGAGTAGAGATAATAATTATTGGATCATAAACAGCAAAATGGCTTCCACCTCCCATGGTTAAACTGACACTAGGAATCAGGCTAGTGTTTGCATCAGGACTGTCCATCATAAGAAAGAATACTTAGAGCTTGAAAGAAAAACTAAAATGAATGATATTAAATAATATTTCAATAGTTTTATGACCCCATGTCGTAGCAATATTCAAAAGGGATTCTTGAATCTGATGGACGCCGCCTGTCTTGTACTTGGGAATGAAACTGCAATATAAAAACTTTGGTAAGTTTTGTCCATGATGAACATCTAGATAAATGTAAGGATATTTTATATTTTAGTACTTCCAAGTACTTACACTCTCAGTAAGTCTCGTATAAGTTGGATCAACCAAATATGTAAAAGAGGTCCCAGAATCAAAAAGAGCTGTGAATTCCACATCAATTAGAGTTGTTCCTACACGGACTTGAGTGACTGTGACGTTATAGGTAGGGCTGTGAGATGTATCCAAGCATAGGAGAAGTTAAGCTATCTTTGCATTCAATTAATTTTACTTTAATTTCATACAATCAGAGGCAAGTAACAGGGAATTACCACTTACTGTGATGGGTTCAGGTTAAATGGAGTCTCATCTTGATCAAAACTTCCCTTGTCCCCAAAACTTATCCTTCCAATGCCATCACGCCCAAAACACATGGAGAATGAATCTGCTGTAAATCCTTCCCTAGATAACATGCTAGGAACTGATATTTTCTCCATACCTAGCCCAAACAAACCGTTGGGAGCAGCAACATCTAAGAACGATCCACTCTGAATTTGTCCGCATCTGCAACACATGTAATGCACTATCATTGCTAAATTACTCAGATAAGTGCAATATTGATTAGCTTTGGTGATTTAACAAGGAAGGAAACTAACCCAAATATGACATTTGCCTCAACAAGATCATGGTGATTATCTTCCTTTGTCAAATGTAGAACATCTTCCACTAGTATTCCCGACGTAGACGTTTCAGCAGAGACATAAGAGACCATGTAGGGGCAGTTGCTGAATGTCCCGGGGCATTGGTTGCGGTGCGTGCACAGACTGTTGTTACAAGTAACCTTCTTGCTAGTTGAAGATCCATTAGGATTGTATATTTGAAGGTCAAAATCCTGCTACAACAACGTTTTTAATTGAGAAACAAAGCAGGGGACGAAACACAAGACTTGCATATCTAGAACGTAAGGACCATCTTCCACACATTACAAAGCTCACACTTAAAAATGGTTTTCACTCAAGAGGAATAAAAAAGGGAAAAACAAAGGCAGAAATGTCATTTACTGGAGTAAATTACACGAAAACCTCACTAAATACAATGTAGCCCAGGTAATTGAATGAAACCTACATACAATTTTTCTAATAATAAAATCATGTAATCAATGGAATGTTAAAAAAGTGTCCTTCTTGCAACATGCCGTAAAAAAGAAAAAAACTATAGCCAATTAGAGAAGAACTCCATAATCAACAACGATATACCATATGAAAAACTTCATTTGGGTCACAACTAAACAAGGAAAAGAAAACATACTGAAGCAAAGGCTGAAGCAAAGGCTGCGCTATCAGTAGCAGCACATCTTGTGCAATCACAGGGTACCCAGAACAGGTCACTTCCGGTATCAAGCGCCACCATGAACTTCACCCCCGGTGTCCCTATTTCAACTGTCGTATAATGCAAACTGCATGAATCTCCAGAAGAAAAAGAAAAAAGTTAAAGAAAACCAGGAACCGATCTCCAAGAAAAAACATTCCCGACAAAAGATCGTAAAATCACTGAAATCACTAACAAAGAATGGTCCAACTCAAACTTTACTTATATCTAAATAGTAATTTCTTCTTTCTAAAGATGACCACTCTCGTTCAAAATTCACACCTTAAGCCATTATCCCCTCGTTATACTCTTAACTAAATTATTTTAAAGAATTTATTAATTAATTTAAATTAAAAGAAGAATCTAATTTCCAACAATTCATATATTAATGTTCACATTATCAACTAATTAAAAACGCTTTTAAAATAATTATTACAAAATTCAATCTTCCCATCATTTATGATTAGACAAGAGTAGGAAGAGAGTGTACTTAAATTAAATTCTTGAAAAATAAAATAATGATAATGAAAGAGTGAAAGAGAAGAAAAGGTACAATCCAAGGGAGCTGATGCGGAAGGTGGAGTTGCCATCGGAGAAAGCGAGACCGGCGTCGATTTGAGAGAGTTTGCGGCCGCGGAGGAAGCGGTCGCGGTCGGCCAACTCAGCGTAGTACTCGACGGTGCCCTTTTCGGGCGGAGGGGGGATTCCGGTGGCGGCGTGGGACCACTTCCTGACGGGCTCGGAGTGGCGGTGGTGCATCGTGAAGGTGTAGACGTGGTCGTGGCAGTGGCAAAACTCCCAGAGGGAGATAAAGGTCACAACAACGACGAAAACGAAAGCGAGCATTTTCTTCCTTTGGCTCCTCTACGCTACCCCTCTCCCGAGAAACCCCGCATCGCTCGGTGGAGCCTAGGGTTTGGCGTGGCGGAACGAGAGAAGATCTTGGCGTGATTTGATTGAGATCTTGAATCGAAACAGTGTCGTTTTTGGTCACTGTGATGATGTCTGAGTCGGTGAGTCAGTGAGCGAGTGAGCGAGCGAGCCACCTTTATAATGCGAAAATGCCCATGTGAGTGGGTCCCACCACCGCGCTTTCATATTTTAAAGCTTCTCAGCTCTCTCCAATGGCGGCTCCTCTGTTCCGTTTTGTTTCTAAAAATATACCATCGCAAACTTCAACGGGTTTTTCAAAATTGATGATAATTTTTTTTATGTAAAAATCTTTTTTCAATTTTAAAAATCCCCTCTTATTTATGGAATTTCCGTTAAAATTGAGTTTTTGTATATCTCATATAATGCATGTACACCTTTCATTTACGTAAATATAAAAGGATATATTAAAAATTTAATAAAATTTAATAACAATTTACAAAGTAATACTCCTAATAAAACCTAGCTAAATCTATGAGTATGGTCCAATCACCATATACAACAAGATTTGTTATTTATATTGCTTCATTTAGAGCATATGATAAGTATTTACATATTCAATATGAAGAACATGTGTTCAAAACTAATTATCCTCTTCTAAATGTACTTCTACACTAAATTTTGTGTAAATCACATGGGGGAAGCAGAAATGACTCCAAATTTATCTGAGAGTTTGGTTCGTGCTAACGGTGAAACAACTTCAACTTGGTGAAGGAACCGCACGTCATGGACCAATGGATTCTCTGTTCTGCTTGGTGGAGACCCACAATAACAAGACAAGCACCCATTGCATAGGAATTCCCTTGAATCTGCATTCTGCATTAACCATCATCACAACAATGTATATGTCATCTAATTCTCCACGCTAATCACTTATTTTCCATTCATTTAACAAAATTCAAACCTTTTCGGAGATCATATTGAGAACTTCACTTCCATCATTAATATTTGATTCACTGGTGAGATAAAAATGAAAGAAATGTTAACATAAAATTACTCATGCCATGTGTCAATTTACCTGCAGAGAAAGAGAGAATCATACTAGATCTAAACGTTGATAACATATGTTAATACCTTTACAATGTAAACATTTGTAATATGTTATTGACAAAAATCTCAATAACTACTTAATCACTAACATTTGTTATTTAACATGACTCATTTATAATGTGTTGTAAAGAACATATTAGACAATGTTTTGTTAACATTTTTTGTGATGGAAAATGAATGAAACCTGTGTTTAGTACACTTGATTGGCTTGACGAATTCGGGTATCGAAGGTGAGAGCTTTCTGGGCTTTGGACAAAGGGGTAGTGATTCAACCCTTTTTCTCTCTGTGCCTAAATCAGCAAGGTTGCTTTTCACTGCTTGATGATGCATGTTGTGGCCTAAGTGATGAAGAACAATGAGTTACAAGTGAAAGAAAATAGCAAATATTCAATCTATTTATCCTCTTGTTGAATTGGTTATAGTAAAGACTATCAGTTATGTTGAAAGTATAGCCACACATTTCAGAGAGAAAGTTCCATGTCACAAATTAGGAAGAGTGGAGCCACAATAGAATGGATTGAGATTCAAAACTTGCTAAGTATGAAGAAATTTGCACTTGTTTGATCCATAGTGAATATAGCATCATTCTTTGACTATATGACATTCATTTGCAACATGAGACTCCTTAAAACCATTCATTTTGTCTTAATAAATTACTAAAATGCTTATTTTTGTGTTTATTTTAGTATAATTCAAGAATTTACAATCTACTCATCTAGGTAAACAAGTATCAGTTAGGCATGTTTATGCATTTAACGTAACTAGTTATTATTCATTATAATTAATTTTTTACAATTTCACAACTAAATATCTAGTTTATATTTAAATAATTAGTGGCTTAAACAAAAATTAACAAGGCAACCTTCATTTTTCAATTACAAATTAAATTAATAAACGTGTTTTAACTAGTATTTTAGCATGTGTCACAGAATAAATTTTAGTTTCAAATAATAAATATTTTTGAATGTATAAATTATATTTTTAATTTAGGACATAGTTTATATTTATTATACAAATTTATTTTAACTTAATGATAATTTCTTGTAAATTGTTAATTTAGTAATAAATATGAGACAGACAGCTTGAAAGAGATAATCAGTTAATAAATATGTATATAAATAGAGATAAAAGAAAAAATAAGGAACAAATTTTTAGGCTAATGGTTGGGTATTTGAAAGACCGGAGAAAGTCATTGTCTCTATATAAATTGTGTATTTTCATTTATAACGCAGGATACTAAGATTGTTTTAGGCCTATCATAGTCCTTAAATTTAGTTCATCTAAAAATAAAAGTATCTTTAACTTAATACAATTAATTAACATTTAAAACTAAATGAAAATTAATGTGAAATTACAACTAAAAAATACACATAAAAAATCTTGAATAATATTGAATACTCAATGTATAGAATAATTGGACACGAGTAACTCATAACACATGTTCCGATTTAAAAAATGAAGATTCATATTTATAATATAATATAGAATTCAAATTTACAAAATGTAGAACTCAATTACAGTAATAATTTGTGACTTAATTTTTTATATTAACAGTTTGTAATAATATTTAGGTTCATTTTTTAATTTACATATTGTTAATATTTCTATTTTGATATGTTAAGTGTCTTTAGTGTGTTTGAGAGTAAATAATTATTTTGGTATCCAAATTATAGCAATAAGCTATAAGGAAAAGGAAAAATATGATTCCAAAATCACAAATCACCGGACTAATTTATTTTTTTGTTTAAAATTATATGTTAAGTGTGTGAAGAGAAAGGAGAAAGAAAGATAAAATACAAAAACGAGAGAAAGAAAACTCTATTGTATATTTATAAAAAAGCGACTAAGTAGTAGAGATACAAAACTTATATATATATAAAAAAAAACATGCATTGATGAACATGATGCTTGTTTAAGACCATAAATGACCTCATGTAGCTTGGAAACCAAATTTTCATCAAATTCTAGTGGTTGAGTCATATAAAATGTTTCTTCTAAGTCTCTATATAAGAAGGCATTGATGATATCAATTTAAAGAACAAAAAAATAATATGTGAGAGTAAGTGTTAGAACTATACAAATTGTGTTTGGTTTAACTACTGGACTGAATCCTTCAGAATGGTAAAAGTCATGTTGTTAATGAAATCCTTTGATATTGAAAAGTTTTATCAACATTATATTTTGTTTGAAAGACTCATTTGCAGTCTATAGGTGTAACACTAGAAGGAAGAGAAGATAGAATCCAAATGTTGTTGTCAAGTAGAGCATTATACTCCTCTTGCATGACTTTGAACCAATGTGGAGTTTGTAGAACCTATTTCATTATGGTTGGACGAACATTAGAGACAACAAAAGCTTCTAATAGATGGGGTTTAAATCCCAACTTTTGCTCTTATCATCATGGGATGATTGTTGTACATGAATGAATATAGGACTTGATCCGCATAAGATTTTGGAGGTGAAAAAGCAATAGAAGAATGTATGTTTTAATCATTGATTAAATGTGGTGTATTATAAGTAGAATCATTATTAATGGTTGAAGATTTAAGAACAATTAAAGGGATAGAAGAAGATAAAAGTTGGTCATGAATAATGTTAAAAATAAAAGGATTGTTAGCTAACACATGGAAAAAAAAATTTATTAAATATGAAATGATGAGTAATATATGTCTTACCACATGGAGATAAACACAAATAACCTTTTTGTGTAGAATTGTATCTAATAACCAAGCATATCAACGAGCGAAAAACAAACTTATGAGTGTTATATGGACGTAGTAAATGATAACATGCCTAATCAAAAGTTTTAAAAGGCTTATAGTCAGGTTTTTATTGAACAACATTGATAAGGATTTTAATAGTTCTAAAAATGGTGATGGTAAAACATTGATTATATTAAAAACAGTGTTGAATGCTTCACCCCAAAAGTTTAACAAAAGATTTGCATCAACAAGAAGAGATAATCCCATATCTACATTATGATGATGTTTTCTTTCTACATGTGAAAAAGATAATCACTATTTTATTTCATTTTTAGTAAGAAAAGATTTGAGAGATAAAAATTCTTTGACATTATTTGTTTGTATGCTTTTTTATTTGAAAACCAGTTTGTTTCTCTGAATATATTTTAAAAGATTTGAAAATAGTTTGAGCTTTATGTGTAAGCAAGTATAATCATACATTCTTAGAATATGTATCAAGCAAAGCAATGTAATAAAGTGCTCCATTTGAAGTTGGAACAGGTGTTGGACCTTATATATTAATGAAAATCAATTCAAAAGGGTGAGAATAAACATCTCTAAAATCAGTGAAGGGTAATTGGTGAGATTTAGCAAGAACACATGATTTCTTAAAATTCATGTTTGACACTAACATGAATATGACATTGTTTCATAATGTGATGAATGACTTAATCATTCTTATGACCAAACCCAGTGTGCCATAGAAAACAAACAAATAATTGCGATGTTAAAGATGTATTATGAATTGAAAAAATGGAAGAAAGAACAAAGTTTTAAGAAACATATAAGTGATCTTTAAGTTTTTATTATGGAAGAATTGATATTTCACAAGACAATAATCTGAATAAAATTAAAAAAACACAATTATTTCTAGCAAACTTTGAAACACTGGGTAAATTTTTGGTAATAGTAGACACATATAATAAGTTATTCAAAGAAAACTTAGTATTGGTGTGTGGTGAAGTATAAACAACAAAACCAATGTTTTGATAGGTAAACCTGAATTATTACCGATTTTAACCATGTCAAATCTTATGTATGGAGCTTTAGTTGTGAAGTTTGAGTTGTTAGAAGTAAGAAGATGAGAAGCACCGCTATCAAGGTACCATAATGGGTCACGTGGAGTGGAAGAAGTGATGATAATGGAAGGTTCCTCATCCTCACTAACAGAAGAAATAAATTGTGAAAAATTAGCATTTATAACAAATGAGCAGTGTTATCATACCTATGCCAAAAATTAGAGGCTGAATGACCAAAATTTTCACATATTTGACACTGATTTTTGAACTCTAAAAAGGATGAGAAAGTGAAGAAGACCAATTATTTTTATTTGAATTTCTTGAACCAAATAATTGAGTATTTTTGTTATGAGATTGACCATGACCAATCTTTGGTGTAGAAGTAGAAGGGCGATTTCGACTAAATTGTTGCAGAGATGTAAAGACAGTAGTAGTAGCTTGAAGAAAGTGATCAATAAATACACGATTCTTGTCAAAACATTCTTCTTGAGTTGGTATCAAAGATTTCTCATTTTCAAACGTGTAAGGATCAAGACGCGACATGATAGAGATGACGAAGAAATCATATTTATTAGGGAATCCATCAAGAATTGCTTCTATATGATCTTTAGTGGTGAGAGGTGCCTCAACAACAACTAAGGTGTTGACATTTTTTTTTTTATATAAAAAAGAAATGTTGATATTAATGGTCATATTTTGTAGGTTATATTTTAAGTTTCTTCACACAAGCACGAGTTTGAAAAGTATAATAAACTTGAAGTTTGGACCATATTTGAAATGAAAATTCAAGACCTAACATCTTGATGAAAATAATGGTGATCATTGATTCAAGAAGCTTAAAAATGTGAGTTGAGTTATTAATCATAGCCAAGATAAACCTCACTTACACAATTAGAGAAAACATCATTATTAATAAGAAGTTTTTGTGAAACCGCATTAATTTCCAAAAACCCTTTCAATTTCAGATATTAAATTATTGTCGAAACTTGTTTCTAGATGAGATAATTGTCATCCTTAAAAATAATCGATGTAGTAAAGATATAAAAAAAAGGAAATAGAAAAAAAAAAAAGAATTTCAATGATTCAACAAAAGATGATACCGTAATAGCTCTTGATACATGTGAAGAAGAAGAAAGGAAGGAAGAGAGACAAGAGAAACAAAACTTTGTTATGTATAAAGAGAAACAAAACTTTGTTATGTATTTCAGAAAAAGCAAGTAAAGTATCGGAGATACAAAATGTATATATAAGACACAGGCAGAACCGTAAAACACTGCATGCATGGTGAGGGGCATCAGGTGAACATGCACATTTACTTTTATCCTTACATTAAATGATTTCTCATTTTAAAATATATGTTACTGATATACTTGTGCTTTTATATTTGTTCCATTTTTGCTAGTACTTTTATTGAATTCCACTACTTAACATAGTAGTTTTAACCGCTAACTTTTTTAAAATTTTTAATAAAGCTTTTTACTAAGCAAGCTTATAAAATAAAGTTTGTCAGAAAATTATAATAAAATTAATAAAATATCATTAAATTTAATGTTACAGTCATGAGAAGTAAACAGAAATTGGATGAACAAAAGGTGATGTATCCATTTTGGTTAAATTTTAATTAATGCACTAAAAACAAAGTCATAAAAATTAAAGTACTAAAAATAAAAATTGTGATGCGTTAAATAAAGAAATTATTATATCGCTCTTAATTATTCTTGTAAAAAATACTGCCGTAAACCGTTAACAGACTAAATTAGTTAAAACCTTAAACGCATGATTCGAAAATCAGTCATTTATTTCTATTATACTGAAAATAAAAAATGTCAACCTTTTGTAAGAAAAACATTTTTTAACCATAAAAGTAATTATTGTTAATTCAAACAAACACCAAATGTTTAGAAAAAAAAATTCAAAGACAAATAACTAAAAGTAATAATTAAAAAAAATAGAAGATGCATAGTTTTTCAAACTAATTTTTATCACATTTAATTTCTAAACATTGTTTAATACACTTAATTGATCAAAATTAATAATAACAGTAATCTTTGACAATACTAATCTAAACACAGTTAAACTACTAAACTTTGATTATTAATGACCACTCGGTTTAGAAAACTTTGGTTAGTTTACTCTCTGGTTTACTCTGTTTAAAGAAAACATTGGACGAATTAACATAACAGTTAATTCTATATAAAAAGCATAATAGTAAATAATATTAGAGTCTGTTATTTAAATTATACTAACCTATTAAAAAATAGATTTTAAAAAACGAGGAATTATTTGTCTCTTTCTGTTTAATTTTCTTTGCAAGGAGGCGGTGGTAATGGGACCAGCACCACTTGCTCTAACCAACATGCTCCTTTTCTGACGAAAATAAGACCGACATTCCAACTAGAATTTTTCCCAATTATGTTGGGGACCTACATATTAAAAATGGTAGCATAACAACCTCAAATTTGCAGAAACTAAAAAGCTATTGACTTCACAAAAGAATCATATGATACAATTCCAGATTAACATCCTGGCTAAGCTTTGGAATTAGGCAAGAAGTGGTAGAGAAGAATGAAACGTCATCAATGCGTATTACAACAAATTATGAACACCAGTTACCAGAAACCTCTACCCATTTCTTCCAATCCTGCTTCCACTCTGTCCCCATCCCTCACCACTATTTTTTCCAAGTTACGTACTGGTTTGGGAACAGATACATCTTTACATGATATCAAGCAATGCATATCAAAGTCAGAGTTACCTTTGGGAGGTATCCCAATCAAATCTGGGCTGTGAATAGACCTCATAATCAATGGGCCTGGAATCAACAACGTTGTCAACGGTTTGAATGCCCTCCAAAAGTGTTGGTTGTATACTATCATTACCTGAAGGCAGTAATTTATATAGGACTAATAACCCAAGAGTGAATATAGCTTGCAACTTTGTAGAGTCCCCCCGAACTGAGAAGAATAGGAGCATGGCAAGTAGGAATAGATCAACACAGAAACGCATGATGCATATTACAGTATCCATTAACCTACCATCATTGCCCGCAGGGAAGCCACGAACTCGATAGACAAACAGAAAATTGTACTTGTCAACCACGTATCTATACCCAAAATACACAGCACCAACAGGGACCACAAGGGGATTAAATGAACAATATACTAGAGTCAGGGCAAAAATTGTCAAATTAAAGGCATAATACTGTGCAAAATCGAATGTCTGTTTGGGAGCAGGTGAGCTTCCAGTAACTGGATAAACAAAAAGATCTTGTCCCTCAATATTATCCCCATTGGCAATATCATAGGCATTGTTGTGCATTAGTGGTCTCTGAAGACTACTATCTATGTCCTGATGTTCTAAAGGGTATTCTTCACTTTGTTCTGGCACCAATTGGAGCATGTCATTCTTTCGAAATTTCTGAAGGTGTCTTTTAATCCAAGGAATGGGTGCCAACAGATCATACGAAATCCCCAAGAAAGTGCTTGTAATCAGAAATGCAAGTGAGGAAAGGCATGATTTGGACAGGAACGATGCACTCATATACTGCTCAATCCTCTTGCAGTCTTCTCCATCCAAATAGCACCGACCCATCTTCAAAATGGCACTCTCTAACGATGATTCCACCAAACCCCTCAAGAGAATGAGATTCACAAGGAAGAAGCAAACCATCTTCAACAGTGCAGCCCTTTGCTCCCCAGACACTGTCAAATGCCGTTCGAACTTCGAGAGACATGAAAGAGCAGAAGGGATCACTATGTACATGCTAACAAATATGATCACGTTGGGTAAAAACTGAAATATAATACTTGCTAGCCAGCTAGAGCTTTGAGCCCAAGCCAACCACAGCTGCGCACTATCCATAGCTTCGGCATTGATAATCCTCCCAGCACTCTTAACAGCAGTGATCACCGCAAGGGGTGAGCTGAAGAACAAAAGCATTAACAACAAACAAGTGTTCACAAACACCCGCCGCAACTTCAGCGACATCCTCGGTGTCCCCATGTTCTTCCAGTAAATGTCAGTGGCCAAGGGAGCCCTCTCAACCTTCCACTGGTTCCGCCGCAACCGCAACTCCATAACAGAAAAGAACTTTCCAATTCTCCTCCTCTTCTCATTCTGAAAATCCTGAACAGCCTTATTAGCAGTATACACATCCCTGAACATAACAAACGCAACACCAGCACCAGGCGCGCGCCCTTCTTTATATTCAGCCAACTCACTCTCCAACTCAGCCCTCAGCTCCTGCAACTTTCTCAACCTCTCTTCATCACTATAACCAAACCTTTCCGTCAAATGAACACAAAAACCCTTCAACCATTTCCAACAACAAACAATTGAACCCCACAATCCGGTGTGGGAGACACCACCGTCACGCTCATCGTCCGGCAAAAGCCGAGAGTCAATCCTGGCCACCAGCCACGAAATCTCATCCCTCACACGCAACAATTCATTGGCCAAATCATCTAAAGCACACAAATCCATTGGGGCAATAACCTTATAAACCTTCCCCGGATACCTATACTGAAAATACTCGTGCAACACTACCCTGTCAGCGGCTATAATTTTCGGCAAACCCTGAACCATTATAGTGAATATAGCAGTGGAATGCGAGGTAGGGTCACTCAAATTACCGTAACCGTCCCTGAACCTCGTAATCCTCAAACGCTCCTCGGTGGCGGAAATCCCGAAGTGGACCAAAACCGCCACAACAACGGCGAAGAGGAAGTGAATCCAGAGAAGAGGGGAGCCTTTCTCGATGTGCGTGATCGTGGTTCTTGAGAAGCCGTCGTCGATGACGGCTGTGCCAGCGGAGAGGTTGAGAGGGAGGAGAACGGTGACGGAGAGCACGGCGAGGGAGAGGAGGAGGGCGCAGCTGCCGCCCTCGATGAGGAGGAACTGCGCCGCGTCGGCGCCGCAGTGGCGGGCAATTTCGCGGCCAGTAGCGTGCCATACGGCGAGGAGCTTGGAAGCGAGGGCGGAGGGCCCCGGCATGCGGCGGTGGTCGCTGCGAAGCTTGACGAATAGGAAGATCAGGAGGCAGCAGGCGGAGCCGATCGCCGAGATGTTCAGGAGGTAGTCGATGTTGCCATACCAGGTGCCGAAGGGGTCGCCGTCGTCGCCGGAGGATGACGGCGGTTGAGGGAGGGGGTCTCCTCCCATCGAAAATCAGGGTTCTTGGAATCCAAAATTGGTAGGGTTTTGCCGCGAATTGAGTCCAATTGGGAATGGATTATCTTGTTGTTGCGCTTAAGGAAGGGATTGACGGAGAGTTGCTTAAGGGTTAGGGTTAGGGTTCAGAGGAAAATTGATTGGAAAGAAGAGAAGGACGCAGAGGTAGATGGTTACGCATCGAATTTTCCGTTTTCTTTTGTCTCACTGTTTTCTCTTATGATCTTCTTGTTCTACTGTTAGATCCACCTTAGAAGAGGATATACAATTTTATTACAGGTTAAATAATCGATTTCTTCTTTTATCTTTTACAACTGATTTTGAAAAAATTTCTTATCACACATAGGTTTTATGAAATCAGATATTTCTTTTTCTATATCACATTAACTTATTTAATGATTAAAAAATATTGTAATATGTTTTCTTTATATTATATATATATATATATATATATATATATATATATATATATATAGTTTTTAATATTAGCTTTTCTTGTAAAATTTTGGATTTTAAAAATATAAATAATAATATATTTTGGTTCACTCACTAGTTTTTTATAAGCAATTCATGTAAAATTAAAAAATTATATTACAAGTTTTTTTAACACTTTAGACAACTTTTTTAAAACTGTGATTGTTGTCAATACATTAAGTAATAATTTTATAATTGTTATCTTGTAAAAATCGTTGCCTATTACAAATGACAACACTTATATAACAACACTTATCTAGATGATGACTGAAAAATAGAAGATCATATTTAATAGTGCATATGTATAGTAAAAAAACATATTTACATTGTTGCATTTATTTAACAACACTTATCTAGATGATGGCTGAAAAATAGAAGATCATATTTAATAATATATATGTATAGTAAAAAAACATATTTGCATTGCTCCAACAAATTAGCTTTGTTATCCAACATAACACTCATATCATGGTATTTAGGGAATATATTACATTTAAATTTCGACATCTTAAATAATTGATATTTGAAACTCCTTTATATATAATTTGCCACACCTTACATTTGCATTTCTTCGCCACTTCAATCAGTTAAACCTTTTCAAAATAATACCACACTTAGCTTTTTCAGTTTTCTTAACCTCTTTTCATTTGTGGTCAACATCATCTTCCCTTTATTATAACTTTAAAATTATTACGATTGATAAAAAGATTACTAGTTGGAGTAACATTTGTGTTTATTAGAAGTGTAGTCTGTGTTGATGTAATTCACCTTCCATATTTACTATATAAGTATAAATAAGTAAAATAAAATAAAATATCATAATTAAACTCAACTTTTATCAATATACTCAAGACAACAACAAAAATTAGTTTATCCTAAACAAATTAAATGCCTACGATCGCAAACTATATATGAACAATACATGGCTTTACCTTTTTAAAATACTAGTAGTTTAAATAAAGTATTGTCACCTAGGAAGTAAATCTTCAAAAACTAAAAGTTAAAATAGGTCATTTTGCCACTGCCAGACATGAGATTCTTCCTTATCCTCCACACATGCATCCTATCAAAGAATCATATGCCACAATTGATAAAAACGTGTTTGGACAAACGAGACAATAATAATTTATAAGGCCACTTTAGAAGGTTAAAAGTATGAGATAATTAGAAAACTTTAAGACCTTGCATGTATAATATATACTCCCTTTTAATTTTGAGTTTAATACTTTGATTATGGTGATCGATTCAATAACCTTATATAGCTCACTGCCAAGGTGTATAAAATGAATCATTCTTAGCTAGAACAAATTATTTGGTTATTTTAGAAAACAATGATATTTTGTAAAATGCATGGGATATATGTGAAACAACATGATTTTATATTTAAGGATGGTGGTGATATACACTTCTTAACGATCTTTATTATCGGTTAATTTTAAAAAAATGCATATTCATGAGTGCAATTAAATCATTAAACATATATTATCTGTTGATCAGGTAAAAGTTATGTATTCATAATAATATGTGTTAATTATACTATTATTTATAAAAGATAATTCAGAATAACTTTCTACTATTACAAATTTGCCCACAATCTCAGTTATCTATGTTTGAATTTCCTTTTGTTTTGACGAACCAAATAAAAAGTTTCAACTGAATTCAAATGGTGAACTAGTCCAGTCGTATTCTCTTCAAATTTGAACAAATGATATCAGCCATCCATACGACAAAGATTCCTTTTCTTTACATGATATCTCAGATGCGTTTTGCTGAGATATACATGCATACCTCAGTTGGCTAAAGAACCTGAAAAATATATAATTTTTAATAACAGTGATTTCTTCAAAATTCCATTATATATTAGAAGTGTTTTAATTAATAGTTTTAACTTTTTTATTTTATTTATTTTCTCTATGTTAATAAAATATATTTATTTTCTTTCATACCGTAAAAGAATTGTATTAATATATGATTTAAAAGAAGGTCACTTAAATGTATAAATGAAATTTTAAATAATATTATAACATTTGAAAACGTGTTGTCTATGATGAGACTCAATATAGGCATCAATTATACAATATTTCCGTGAACATTGCTAATAAATAGAGGAATAATAAATGTGCGATATGCAATGAAGCAGAATAAAGAACGAAACACTTTTGAAAAATATTTTTGAGAAGTTTGATTAGATGGTTGTTTTTGAGAAGGTGATAAGATTCTTGACGTGACACGCAATGTCCTCTATAAAACACTCGCTATGGCATTTGGTGAGACCATAGGCATTCAGAAACATCAAAAGACCACGTAGCCAAACCATAATGCCTGTGAAAATCCCTCGTGCCAACCAACCAATAACGGTAATACCCGAATCGGGTTTACCTCCAAAGGACATTTCTAAAATACAAAAAATAATGGATGCATTGGAAGCAGCAGACACAGACAAAAATGGTTGCTACGACAAGGATGAAGTGAAGCATGCCCTCAAAGACTTAGGTGCCTTCTTCCCTGGCTGGCGAGCCGACCGTGCTTTTGGAAAAGTTGATCTCAACAACGACGGCCAAATCAGCGGCGAGGAAATCAGCTCTCTCCTTGACTATCTTCGTTTTTGGGGCTTCGGAAAATAAGTGATCCATTTCATACAACCCTTTATATAGCCCTATATGTGTTCTGAGATTATATATGTGTTATACATAATATAGTTTGTGTTATGGTATTAGGGTTGAAGATGGATTCATGATTTATAGAAAACTTTGTTTTCAAGTATCGGAATCAGAGTTTCCTTCCTCAACTTCGTGTGTATGAAGAATAATTCTCTTAATGAGTTATTGAATGGATCTCAGTTTATTGGTATAAGAAACCAATAAATATTGAGGCAAGTGGACTATATATGAAGTCTGTAATATTTGTGTGTCAAAGTTTTTTTCCTTCTCTCTTTATCTACACTTTTATAGGGTGATTTTAAAACTCTTTGCTTCTTAAAAATTTTTGCTTTTCACAAGTCTTTCAGATAACTTTGAAGAAAACATAACAACGTAAAACCTAATACCATCCTCTACATCAATGGAAGGGATTGTACTTGGTGGATGAGAACTTGGCGAATTATTGATTTTCTTTTTATTATAACAACTTGGTGGCAATTAAGATAGTTTTTTTTGGAGAAATTTAGGACTTTTTTTTATTAAAATGGTGCAAATTTGCACCTCAGTTACAGAAATTGGTAAATTTGAAAAAGAAAAAAATACAAGTATGCGTAAGTCATGGATGAGTTTAAAAGAGAAATTATACTTTACTTTTAGAGAAATTATTTTCTCTTATTCAAAATCGTGCTTACAAAATAAGAGTTGTATTTTTTCTTCTTTGTGCTGAAAAAACCATATGTATATAACACGACTTTAAAAACAAGAAAATAAAAGTTAACAAGTCTTTATTAGTAAGTGTATTTTTATGGAAACTCTAAAAATGTATTTATGAGTACAACTTTGAGATTATGAGAAAAGAAAATTACAACTCGTCTTAGGAAGCATAATTTTAGCTTGACGAAGAAAAAAAAAAGTAGTGCTTGCAAACACAATGTTAAATAAGATAAAAAAAAATCTAAAAATTGAAATTGTGCTTCCAAACAAGTTTTTTATTTTAAACTCGTTTTCCAAACACAACTTATCTACACTTATGATTTTTTTAAAATTTACCACTTTTATGATTAGAGTGCAAATTTGCATCTTTATGATAAAAGAAGTTGAAATTTAATGAAAATTAGAGTGCAAATTTGCATCTTTATGATAAAAGAAGCTAAAATTTAATGGTTTTATTTTTTAGGACTAAGGAAAATAAAAAAAGGCATTTAAAGAAAAGTTGAATTAACTTAAATGTTTTAAAACAAGTTTTATTATAATATGATATTTTATTAAAAAAATCAATTATAAAATATATGTAATCTGTGATAGTGTCAAAATAACTTTTTCCTTCAATTTCTTAGTTTCAAAATTTTGGGGTACACTTTAAAGTACCTATCCTGAAAACAAATGGAGCATGTCATCAATAACACCATGCACCAACGAAAATAGTAGTTATACAACTTTTAAAATTTTGCATGAGCAACTATCTATTTGTAAAAGTCTATATTAGTTGAAGCTAATTCTCTACTTATAACTAGCGTATTTTGTTAAGATTTAATCATCGATAATTTATGATTCTTTTTCGTATTCAATAAGCAAATTCCTTATTGTGGCAATATTCAGTGTAATTATTTTTTATTTTCAGAGTAAAATTTCATGTATACTGTATGATAGAGATTCTTCCTTATCCTCCATGCTTTTGGCAAAGTTACTTTCAATATTGGTGAACAAAATTAAATATTAAGGCAGTTGGGTGACTCGTGCCATTAACCATGTCTCACAAACGTAATTGGACAAGGTAACGAGAATAATTAAGGCAACTTTAGAAGAATAAAAGTATTAGATAATTAGATAACTTGAAGATTTTATATGTATAATATATATAATTTAAATCAACTTTTTAATTTTGATTTTGTTAATTTGATACGGTGACTCAATAAACAAGGCTGGGTATAGAGGGAGATTTAAACTTATAACTCCTGAAGTTAAGTTCATAGCCTTATTCACTGTCAAAGTGCGAAATGAATAATTATTAATTATAAAATTTAATTGGTATTTTATAAAACACTGATATTTGTAAATTTATTGCATAGATATGCCAAAGAAAATCACTTTATATTTGAGGATGGCAGTAATACATATTTTAACGACATTTATTACCGTTGGTTGATTTTTAAAAAATACAAAATCATGATTGTACTCAATATATAAAAGTGAAATTAATTAAATTTTATAAATTTTAATAAATTGCAATCGATAATAAAGATTATGTTTATTGCTCTTAAAATTCAAACATATTATTTAGCTCAGATATTTTTTTTAATAGTCAAAAATAAATTAAACAAAAAAAAGGAGTATTTCAGGATTACATCAATTCTTATACATCACAACAGGTGTGTCTAAACTTCCATGAAAGCTAAACAAATTAAAATTAACAAACATAGTGGTTGACACATATATCAATACTAATAAAAAGATAATAAAGACAATAAAGTATAGCCGAAAGTTATAAATCAAATCAATATCTAGATATTATATTAAACGAAAATTCGAACATATTACTTCGCTCTGAGAAGAAACATGAGTTTGAAGAAGAACAATAACAAAATTAGTACATATTTTTTTAGGATGCAAACCTTGATCCATCTATAATAACATGGCATACATGAGATTCCCAATTATATAATATGAAGTTGGTTTCTTGTGCAAAGAAAAGTTAACAATAATTTGTAGCTTCTATCTATCACAAGTAAAGCATAAAAAAAATGTGTAAATGTAGAATATATTACAGTATTCCATTGACCAAATTGACAAGAAATAGATAAATTTGTTGATTTTAATAAATTTGTTGACTAGAAGTATTGAATATTTATATTTTCACTTATTAATTATTGTTTTTTGTTCTTCACGTGGAATATTTTATTAAAAATTTAGGATTTAGAATTTATTTTATTTATTTAGAAAGGTGATGTTAGACCAAATCACGTGACATTAAAAAAGTGATGAATAAAAAGGTTTAGAGTCAAATCAACATACAAAATTTTGTAAAATAATATTTGTACAAAAGATAAGGATTTATTTCACTTGATATGGATGGATGATAAATTCAATTCTAACTATAAAACTTTTTATGGAAATTAAACTTAAATAGTGTTGCAACTAAAGACAATATCTTTAACATATAATTGTACAAGTACCTTATAAATTATAAGAAAATAAATATAAGAAAATAAAGAATCCATTTAACACTTATTCTTTAAATGTAGGACAACTAACTTAGCGTGGTAATTATGTAATAAAGGGACAGGACTAACAATGGTTACTCATAACCAAAGTATGCAATATTTCTATAAATTTTATGTGCTAGTGTTGAGTGCTAACATGTATGGAAGGTTATGTGAATGACACTAATAAGATACATATGGACCACTGAAATAATCTTTTGTTTAAGAATACAAAAGCTGACAAAGAGGAGATATTTGGAATAGTTTAAAATTTAGGCTTGAATAAGATACAAAACTTTAAAAGCAAACTTTTTATATTCTAACTAATTATGTGTCCAAAAATGTTGCATTAAAAGTATAAAAAAATAATTATTAACCATATAATAACATAATTTAATACTTATTGTAGGAAATCTTAAACATTGTGGGGGCAATAAGAGAATATAGGCAAAAAAAATGCAAGGTATAACATCTAATCAAATAGGCATATATATATATATATATATAGAGAGAGAGAGAGAGAGAGAGAGAGAGAGGACATACCTAGCAAACACTCACACAGGCTTGAGTCATGCATGACATAAAAGATTTATTTTATTTTATTTTTTTGCAAGCAAATATGCTATGTGATAAGATTTCAGCAGGGTATTACTTGGGTTCTTATGATTCTAATAAAAAGAAGAAAATAATTAATTACTGCTAATCCTTTCTATTATTTTATTTAGGTACTCACCTATTGCAACAACAATTATCAAAGTCAATACAAGTCCTTAGTGAAATATCTTCAATTATAAGGGCGAGAACTTTGGAGGAGACTCCATTTGTTTTTGAATTCTTTGTTTTAATCATCTTTCTTTAATAAAAAATCGTATATATTAATTAAACTATTATTTATTAGAAAATATTATTAATCAAGAATAACTTTTTAATATATTTTCTGTTTTATTTTTATTTTTTGGCCAACCAACATGAAGGAATCAAATTCTAACTTTCGAGTGAATTTTGTTGTTGTAATTGGTCCCAAACATATTCTTGGTCAATTAAAGACTCACACGAATGTGTTGGGTTTGGCCTATGGAACAAATTATATCAACCACCTATTCCACATATATTCCTTTCTTTATAATAAAAAGTAAATAACATATATAATTTTTAATAACAACAACTTCTATCTACTCACTTGTTAGGGTTGATGGAGATATTATAATAAGATAGAATAACTGTTATTCATTACCATATTAAAATTTATTTTTAAACATTATTATCGATATTATATGTAAATAAGTGTCATTATTATTATTAAACACTTCAACATTTCTTTCCGACAAACAACATATATATATATATATATATATATATATATATATATATATATATATATATATATATATATATAGAGAGAGAGAGAGAGAGAGAGATCACATTGTAATGATACCATATTATAGATATTCTTCACTATCCTCAAAGCTTTTGGCAAAGTTACTTTCAATATTTATGAACAAAATCAAATATTAATGCAATTAATTGGGTGAGTCTCCCATCCCATCAAAGAATCATATTCCACATTTGACACAAACATCTATTTGGACACAAATATTAATGATATTTTTCTTTATTTTATATCATATGGGGAATTTCAATACATTTTGAAGCTAAAGAAACATATTTGTTATGATATATTTTTCTCCATTTATTTTTTTTACTTATCAACAACTTTCAAAATTAAAATAAAATGAATTTTTTAATTTAAAGTGTATAAATAATTTCACTATTTAATTTTATTTTAATTTAAAAGAAACGGTAGAAAATGAAAGAAAGAAAACAGGGATATATATGTGTGAAAAGGGGGTAGGGGAGTCATAGAAGTGGGGAGATAGGAAAAAAAAAAGTAAAAAGAGAAGAGGTAATTAATGAGAGAAGGAAAATATTTTTAAGAGTTTTTACCTCGTTTAAAATGTTTTATAAGTGTTATGTATTTTTATGAACATTTTAAAAAATACGCTTGGGCGTTTAAAGAAAACAAAAGGAATAAATTAATCATTTTTTAATTTATTAAAATCTATTGGGTATATATCTAATATTAATATTGTTAAGAATAAATATATCACTATTAAAATTTTCATATTGTATAAGATTTTTTATAGAAATGTTTGATGAAGTTTCATAAAAATCACAAAAAAAAGAGTCATTTCATACAATCTTTTACAAAAAAACAAAAAACATAGAACTTTTGTAGAAAATTCATAAAAATTTTCTTACTATAAAAAATACTAATGTAAAATTGTGTTTGCTATTATATACCCTGATGATGCCTGATAAGGTTGAAGATGATAATAATAAATCATTATGTATAACACGATTCATATCACATATGTAACTATTTTTCAAGTATCTAATGAACCAGATTTCCTTCTTTAATATTGATTCTCATTGAACCCACATGTACACGATAATCTCTTTGGCTAGGAATCAAAGAAACAAAACTTGAACATGAATTTTCATTCATATGCGTAGGCTTGGAAATCATTCTTGTATTCCATTATCACATTTGTCATCACTTTGATGAAGAAAACCTTCCTTTTATGAAGTATTTTTTCATAGATCTGATACCATCACAATAAACGATGAATTGTATTCAACGTCGAGAAAGTATAAAAAAAAAAGAAAAAGAAAAAAAAAGATTTATATACATTGAAAAAATGGGAAAATTGCATAATGCAAGTAAAAAAAATAATCAATACAAAATACAATATTTTAGTTACAACAAAATTGCCAAAATAATAATAACAATATTGAACTTTGTTGATGTCTTTAAAAAAAATTGTTATAAAATGTTTGATGAAAAATCAGTAAGAGAAAATACCTTCAGACTTAATATTACAGAGAGATAGAGATAGAGAACATGATTCCCTTTCCAGCTTTTGCAATAATCAAAATGTTCTTATGCGTGAAAATTTGATCAAATGGAAAAGAATTTAGGTAAATTCTATGCTTTGTGACAAAATATGCGTTACTTCATTGCTGTGACGTGTTAGAACATAGTAGTTTGCATTTTTTATGTAGTATTTATGTAAGTTCCTTAATTTAAGTTGATTACTTAATTTAATCCTTTTATAAAATTTGAATAAAGCTGGTAATATATATTGGTTTAGTGATTTTCAAATGATAGGATTAGAGTATATTATCAGCCTCATTTTTTTTTTGTTTTAAATTCATATTATATATGTAAAAATTATTGAATTATGAACCATAATAAAACTAAGCAAGAAATGATTTACTATTAAAAATATATGTTTCAATGTCTTAAGAATGACGCCAGTATATTACTCAAACTTCATATGCTTTCCAAATCACGTAGGAATAACTTTATTTAGAACCTGGCCACTCATTTTCCTTGTGATTTCAGTTCGAATATTTAGGTAGTTACAATAGAAAAATCCACTTATTTCTTATTCTATAGAAATATAGTAGTTTATTCAATTTTTCAGTTTTTCGAATTAAACAATTTTATTCAGGATTAGTGTATTATTTGCATGAATGTGTTTTCAATGGTTACCTATATTAAAATTTATTTTTAAACATTATTACCAATATTCGATGTAAATAAATATTATTATTATTAAACACTTCAACATATACTTTTCAAACAAAAAGCATATATAGAGATGACAATAATGATACTATATAATAGAGATTCTTCCTTATTTTCAATCCTTTTGGCAAAATTACTTTGAATATTTATGAACAAAATAAAATATCAATGTAATTAATTGGGTGAGTCTCCCATCCTATCAAAGAATCATATACCACATTTGACACAAATATCCTATTTGGACAAGGTGATGAGAGTAACTAAGGCAACTTTGGAAGAATAAAAATGTTAGATAATTAGATAACTTGAAAAGTTTGCACCTAAAATATATAATTCATCAATTTCGCTTTCAAATTTTATTCTGTTATGTGAGGATGGCAGTAATACACGTTTTAATCTTTTTTGTATTACTGGTTAATTATTAAAAAAATTACAAACTCGTATTAAAATTTTTAAATAAAATGTAAGATCTATAAAATTTTACTATTTCAATAATATTTTAATAATGAAAAAATGTGTTCGAAATAGTATGTATTCCTAATATTTTTCTTTACTTTATATCATATGGGCAATTTCAACTCATTTTGAAGCTAAAGAAACATATTTATTATGCTATATTTTCTCGATTTAGTTTTTACTTATCAACAAATTTCAAAATTAAATATATAAAATGATTTTTTTTAAATTAAATTATATAAATAATTTTTAATTAAAAAGAAATAAGTAGTGTAGAAAATGAGAGAAGGAAAACAAGGCCGTATATGTGTGAAGAGGAGGTATGGGAGTGAAAAGAAGTGGGGAGATAGGAAAAATAAAAATAAAAAGAGGAGGTAATTAATGAGATAAGGAAAATATTTTTAAAAGTTTCGATACTTCATTTAAAAATTTTTATAAGTCTTATTTAAATTTTATGAACATTTTAAAATATATGCTTGGGCTTTTAAAGAAAAGAAAAGGAATAAGTAAATCATTCTTCAATTTATGAAAATCTATTGTGTATATATATAAGATTAATATTGTTAAGAATAAATATATCACTATTAAAAATTTCATATTGTATAAGATTTTTCCTAGAAATATTTAATGAAATTTCATAAAGTTCACAAAAAAATCATTTCCTACAATTTTATATAAAAAAAATCATTGAACTTTTGTGGAAAATTCATAGAATTTTTCTTACTATGAAAAATACTAATATACACATAGTCATGTGGGAATAAAACTTCTCACAAACAAGCGAATGCATTTTAATCTTAGAAGATGAAAATCATTCAGTTCACTTTTTATTATTTACATGCTTTCATCCATCATTTTTGAGATTTGTGAGAGTTAAGAAGAGAATATAAAATCATAAAAGGCAAAATTTCATACAGTGATCCTCTCAATGGCCTCTATATAAAGTCCATGCATGTTTGCGACATTTGGTGAGACCATAGCCATTCATCCTTCTCACTCTTTTGAGAAGAACACAAGAATGTCACATTTTGTCTATGAAAGCAGAGGGCGTGAGAGAATAATCCCAAGTACAGCAGGGAAGACAATAATCGTGTCAGGTGTAAAAGGGAAGACAATTACTGAGAGTTTCACTCTGCACAAAATAATGGAAACATTGCACAATGCAGACAGAGACAAAAATGGTTGTTTCAACAAGGATGAACTCAAGCAAGCCCTCAAAGACTTAGGTTCCTACTTCCCTGCTTGGAGAGCCTTTCGAGCCTTTGGAAAAGCTGATGCCAACAACGATGGAGAAATTAGCGGCGACGAAATCGACGCTCTCCTTGACTATCTTTATTCTTGTGGCTTTGGAAAATAGTGCTTCATATTTCATCAAATAATCAATATATCCACATATATAATGTATATGTGTGTGTTGTGTAATCATATACTATATAATATAGTTTGTGTTTGTGCTTTTATATACCCTGATGCCTACAGAAATAAGGTTGAAGATTATAATAATAAATCATGATGTATAACATGATTCATATCATATATATAACTTTGTTTTTCAAGTATCTAATGAACCAGATTTCCCTCCTCAACTTTGTGTGCATGAAAAGTACTTCTGTAACTCCTTTCCATAAGATCAGTTATGGATCTTAGAACAGTTATTGGTGCAAAGATATATATATATATATATATATATATATATATATATAGACACACATACACCAGCTTTGTGCCACGGGGACTGTGAAGTCCATAGTAATATGTATCAACCTTGCGTTTTAGCTATTGTAGTTTTCTAGTTTCATGGGCTTTGTGGTGGTGCTGATAAAATAAGAGGCATTATGTAGATACTAGTGATTGCTTTATGTTTTTTTGTTTGACTTCTTGTAAGTTCTTTTTGTTATGACAAAGTATGCATGGGATCTGATAACTGATGGTAATTAGGACAACTAGTGAGGGTTGATACAAAGATATCTAAAAAGTTCAAGCACCTAAGGTGTACAAAAACATGAACAACATTCGATGGAGTTTGAAGTTAGATCAATATATACACTGCTTCTGCTCAAAATTTATAGAATTTTGTACAGATTTCCTTTTTCATCTGGTTCTTTTTTGTTTTTTTGCTCCAAATTTAAAAGGTTATATTTTTTTGATGTGCTACTAACATTGTCTTGGGGCCACCATCTCGAATCTCAGATCAGTTTTATGATTAGTTGATTCGTATATACTTACTTACCCATCAATAATCAAATTATTGTTTGATTTTCAGAACAAAAAGATATTGTCATTAACGCTTAATAGCATACAACTTAGCTCCTTTTTTGAACTTTTACATGAGCATGTGTTCATTTTTTCACAACTTGAGAAAATGAATGTGAAGACACAACCCGTTAAGATTACATACAAACAAGGTGAAGCCCTCATTGATTATGAGAAGACAACAATGTTAAATTGATGTGATTTTCATCATACGATTATTGTTGCCATCTCCATGACAATTGAATCAAATAAATAACCATTACAACAAACCACCGTACAACGAAGAAAACAATGCTATCTGATGTTCCAGTTTTGAGCCGAAGTTGTAATTCTGAAGCAGGAAAATAGTATTCTGTGCTGTCATAAATCCTCTGTCCATCGAATTCCACAGAATGATGCTGATCTCATCAGGCTTAGCTAATGCACATCACTCATACTAGCAATATTAATATCAAATTGAAACATAAATGAGACTTGAATCATCTTTAAAGGACTAAGTTCTAGATTTGTGCATTTCATATTTAATAATAGACAGCAATCCAAATAGAAATATCAAGCAAATTAGTGTAGATGAGCTTAAAGAAATCTCCCTAAACAACTTCAGAAATCTGATTAATGAAAGGAATAACTCAAGATAAAATTTTACTGAAGTCCAAACATGCTTAAATTTTTACCTATATAATTCTTTGAGCAGCACAGCATGCAGTCCTGCATCCATCTGCACCAGAACAAGATAAAGGCCAAAAGATCCTTTCACATATTTATAGCAGAAGGGTTCCCAGGTAATTTCCAGTAATTCCATGAATTAAAATCCTCCTGCAATCAATATAGCAACAAGAAGGCCAACAAGTCAAGAACAAATCCTTATATCAACAAACTTGCTACTAAATTTTGGAAAGACCCAAAATGAGTTTGTGGGGGAAAAAAATAAAGAAAATCCCTTCAGAGTTGAACCTGTTCAGATGAGTTTGTAGGGGGGAACATTCCATTGACAAGAGAATGCAGAGAGGTGTATGATTGTGTGTCAAAGCAACGACTATTTACAACAATCTCTCCCTGAAAACTCAAGACATCAGAATGGAAGTTTTGCAAACTATGAATAACTCGGGAAGTTTTAGCATTATACATTTTAAAATATAATACGTACCCTTGGATTAATGATGAATACTTTTCCTTTTGGGATTCCAACCTTAAGGTAGCTGACTTCATCCGTATCCCTATTTCCAAAACCAGCATAGAATGGATTGCAATCTGGAGGAAAAAGTGCCTTAATGTCCTGCATGCATTAAATTTTCACTTATCTTAAATAACATGACTATACTGAAAATAATAAATTTTGCCAATTTTAGTATAGTGGGAACCTAACCTCTAAACATGCAATTTTGAATTCGTGAGGAGTCCTCCGGATAACTGGAAAAAGAGAAGAAATGTGTCATGATCCCAAATATTATAAAGGCATCATGATCAAGGTGTTCCACACTCAAAGCCTTGACAACATATTAAGAAAAAGTTAATGAATCACCTAACTACAAAAACGACATTAAACAATAAAGTAAAAAGGGATTAAAATGGATAATAGAGAATTTTCAAAACCTAAGGGACTAAAAGAGACAAGGGTCATACTCCTACAAGTGAGAAGAGGAGCAGTAAGAAGAAACAGAAAAGAAAGGTGTGCAGACTAGTTACCTTCTCGATATAGAGAAGGAAAAAGTCCATCAGGGGAAATAACAACAGGACCATCTGGTAAAACTTTCCCATCCTGCATCATTAACAAAAGGAATATGAGGATATAAACTGCTTTCTTTGTTTCATGGTCTTGTTTTGTCCATCCTTGACATTCAAGATTGATTTGAAACTTATGTATCACCTGCTTAAGGTTGCCTAGAAATTGTCTGGTGTGATAGGCCTGAGATATTGCACGAGCACTGAGAAAAAGTAGCTGGTAGCCATTTTCCTGTAGAGAGTGTATTAGACTAGAGAAGATTCAACACCCCCAATCCCCCCCACCCCATTAACAAAAACATAATTTTTATAAGCAGGGTAATGGACATTTTCAATCCTAGAACTCCCTAGATAATTAATTTTAGAATGAATGAACGATCGAGTAAAATAGAAGTCATCAATTTTGTGGCCTTAACAGCAATGGCTTATTTGTTTTGGTATAACCTGCCAAAGAACATTGCTGATATGAACAGTGACATTGATGTATAAGATCAATGAATTTTCATGTTGTAGTAATTCTTAAACACCTAAACCCACAGGCAAGACAGACAAACCTTGATATCTGAGAATAAATGAGCAACTCCTGTTTGCGACCAGTCGATTCCTACTAATGGCATGAATTGACCTAGAACATCTGACCTGTCGGTGTAAAATAAAAGAAAGAATTTAACATTTGTCAAACCATGGAATAGAATTAAAATCGAGACAAAAACAAGAAAGAAGAAAGAAGAAAGACAAGAGACTAATATTTGGATGTTAAAAATGCTTGCACGAGGAAGGAGAAAGAAAATTAACTTCTACAGGTATACTATCAGTAGTCCATGCTTTGCCTAGCTTTCTTTCTTACTGCCATTATGCAATTTGATGCTAACAAAATCAATCTCACTTACACGTGCAAAACATGTCATATAATATCAACTCAGCTAAAATTTAACCAAGCTATTACTACAACCACAAAATTTCCATAGTAACATGTCATAAATACTAATACTAATATTAAAGTATTTGGTAAATTATGTTTACCAGATTGGTAAATTGTGTTTACAACCAAGTCTAATTATCAAAAAGCACCATAATAGTATAACATTAATTGTAGGTACATTACCGAACCTAATGTATTCATGCTTGTATATGAACATACCAATTCTTACAATTTCATAGGAGAGAACGCGATAAAAAATGACAACCAAATGAGAAAAAAAGTGGAATAAGATTTTAAGACCTTTGAACACAGCAGCAAACAACTGAACAAACACATTGCCTTGATATTGGTATCCCATTGCTACTATAAACTAAACATGCACTTCAGAGAAACAGAGACCCTGTGTCTAGTGCTCAAGTGAAAACAGGACACAGAAATGTTTCGTGCTTTGTTCAAAAGAAACAGGATCCACAGAGCATCTTGTTCAGCACCAAAAAATAGAATAGAAGTTTACTTTGCTGACTAATAAGAAGAAAGAGTTTGGTGCTGTGTGTTTTCTCGTTGATTTAAGAAAATACATCAGGAAGCTCTTCCGAAATAGATCATAGTTCTGACTTATTGTTGTTGGTATAGACAGGAAACAGTTGATTAAAGTTGAGTCATTGATTCAATTCAATGTCGATACTTCAGCAAAATTGCTGAAGAGCATTTTTTTGGTAGATAGCAAGTATGATTTATTTGCTATATCAAATTGGCAATGAAAAGGCAATAAACTATTATAAGAATATATGTTAACCATAATTCTGTCAGAGTACAATATGTATTTGGAAAACTGTTTCCTTTTCAATAAGATATATCCTCACCTTGTAATTGTCCCATCTACATCTGATATCACTATACGAGTATTCCATTTCCACAAATATATTTGAGCATCAACCTGATAGTCAAAAGAGTATTTTAAAATAGAAAAGAAATAACAGTAAAAGGGAGATTTCAATACAAGAAACAAAGTAAAAGGTGAAGTAAGCCTCATGTACTTGAAATAAAATTCTTCAAAGTTATTGATTACCAACCTGCTTCTTCCCCATAGCTGTGGAGAAACTGAAGGTTATTGTGTTCCTCCCTTCCTTCAGATTCAAGGATTCAAGTTGTTCAGATGTTGGAGTATTTTGTCTAACATTGTTAATCGAACAATCTCTTCGACCAATATTAACAGTATGAGATTTTCGAAACTTTGGTGTGTCTCCAACATCACTGGCACCACACATACCAGAATTGGAACATTCTCTTCGCTGAGACTGTAACACAGAGGCCTCCATTTGTGTTCTCTCAATGTCAAAATCCTTACTGACTTCCTCTCTTTGTTTACCCTAAACAAGAACTAAAGCATATCAGTGTCAACCAAAACGAAATTCACACTTCATTCCTTCTGCCTGTTTTACTCAAACTTAAAATTAGCCGCTAACTTACAAAAGATTTTCTGACAACAACTACTATGATAGACATATTATAGTACTATTAGGTTCAAAATTCAAATTGAAATTCTAAGAATAAAGCTCTAACAAGTTCACCAAGAAGAACATGATTTACCTCGGGTAGAGCTAGAGTTGCAGCTTGCAAGACATCCTCAGCAATGACACGAACTTCTCCACATCCTGAACTTGCAAGGCGCATCTCATTGGACACAGGCTTTGGTCTGGTACCATCATGCTCACTGCAAGAACGAGCTTCCTCCTTCATTTTACATGGTGGTAAAGGTAAACCATTGCACAAGGCCTCACCCCTAGTCTTTTTCCTGTCTGCACGAGGCAGTTGATGATCAAAACTAAGATTGGTGGACCACTTCAGCTCCAACAAGTTGGCTGCAATCTCAGCACGCTCCACGGAATCCACCCCATTCACATCACCATCTTCACCCTCCCCTCTCAAAGACCTTGACACAAGCCCAAGAATTCGGGAACGGCGAGACCTAGTTCGACCAACAACCGTAGCCTCTGCATTTGACTTGTCCACTGAATCAAAGTTCCAACTTCTGGACTTGAAATGCTTATTATTACCACCCTGTGGTATGATCCCATCACTATCACTTGTACTTTCACTTTCACCCCCAACTACTGATTCCCCTTCTTGTCCCTCTTGTGTGTCTCCATGGCGGAAAACAACTTCCCCCTTAAGGTTCAAATACAAATGGAAATTAGACTCCACACCGTTGACACTGACATGAACCTTCACCTTTTCCTTCAAAACCATGTGGAATTTCCCAAACCTAACATACCAAGGAGAGGATTTGAAGCTCCCATCTTTCTGCTGAACCACAACAATGTCCACTGCCCCACCATAAGGAAGAAACGGCCCTGAAACAGTGCACACGCCGCGGCTGATGTAGCTGCCAAGCCTCCCCATTGCTTGCATGCTAATATTTTATATGAAACCACCACTATCCTTCAAACCAACCCAATAACAACACTGATCTTGTTTTTGCTGACTAGGCAAATTTAAGATAGCAAAACTCACATTCAAACGTTGATCCAATTATGACACAATCATTTGGTGATTCTTTCCCCCAACCCATATTATTGTTTTGTAAATTCAGACAAAAACTGTTGTAGCAATGAAATTTCCTGACAGAAGGAGAACAATCTTAATTAGAGATCTGCTAAACCTCGTACGTTAAACAATACACATGTTGCGTGGGACACCGACTTACAAAAAACTTGAATAAGGAACCGCCAAATGCAAATGGAAGAATATTCGGTGGGAAAGTGCGGAATGTGCCGAGATTTTGAGAATATTCTGGAGATCTAATAATCGTAATCCAATAGCATTAAATTAATAAAACATAGCAGTAATTGATTCGAGAGTTTGAATTGAAAGCTGAAAGCAGTGCGTTGAAGGTTTTGAAAATGAAGGTGATAGCTACGGAACGCAACGCAAGTTCAGAATTTGCAGGGAAATTTAGAAATGGCGTGTGTTGGGTGCTACCACCACCTTCGCCCATTCCACACGCTCAATATTAAATCAAAAAAATTACATTAATCGTAATTACTTTATTATTCAAAACCAACCTTTATCAACCCTCTGTAACATATATGACATTAATTAGACCCCACAAAAGCTTTTATCATATAAAAAATTGTTACACAAATTGGATGGAATTGTTTTTTTTTGTTTAATATAACATTTATCTTGAAAAATAATAAAAAATAATATGATATTTATTTCCATTAAATGCATCTTTAAATTAACTCTAAAATATAATATTGTTGTGAAATTATAATAAGAATCTGATATCTAAATGGAAACATAATAAAACTTCAACTTTACATAGTACAAAAAATAATTGATTTTTCTGACAAAATGGAAGATATGAAGACCTTAAGATTCTTTTTAGAATTATTAAATTATGCAAGAGGATATATAAAAGATCTCTGTATAACAAAATTTCTTTAACCGACCATTTTCAAATTGAGTAAATTTAATAATCACTTCACTTATGTATTATCTACATATTTAAATTTAATAAATATGATTCATTCATCTATAGAATATATATATATATATTGATCTTTCTAAAATATTGATATCTTTTGTAAAATAATCTTACAATATTCTTATGACCAATATCTTATATTAAAGTTATAAATGAATGTTTATCGTTGGTTTTTCTTTATGACATCTCTAACTTTAATAAAGAATTTTATCATATTAACATATTTCATAAAGTAATATATATATATATATATATATATATATATATATATATAAAATATTTTTTAATAAACAACTAATAGTTATACTAGTTTTAAAAGTTCAACGAATACATGCGTAACACTTTTGATAACTTCAAGTCATACATTGTAACAATTTGTGTAGCTCAAATAAACATGCTATATTTACAATAATAATTTTTAAATTGATACCTTCTATAATTATGTAATTATTGATTTACTTTTTATCAAATATATATATATTTTCAATTATATTAGTTATACAATGAGAAATTGTAGGTTTTATTTTATGGTCTTTATATTCCTTTCCGTCATTAAAACTCTTGTTCACTTTCTATAAACTAATTGAAATTCAGGTGTTGTCATGTGTATGCGTCACAATCTGTATGATAATAAAAATAATGAACATAATTAAAAATTTTGATATAATTATTATTAGAATAAAAAATAATTACTAAAACATAAAAAGTAAAATTATAATATATGTATATAAAAAATAGTTATAAAAATAATTTAGTTTTCATGAATTATTATTTATATAATAAAAACACTTCCAACCTTTTATTATGACGATTCGTATGGGTAGTTTACGTACAAACTAAAGAGTTAAATACGTGTAGGAAGAGTGAAAGAGGTAGAAATGTATACATAAGAAAAAAAAATCTGTTAGAAAAATCAATATTTATTACTAATTGTTATAGATAATAATGGTGTGCAACCGTTGAGATTTTATGGTTTATAAAGTCCAAGTTTTGAGGAAAACAATAGTAAAATCCATCATGCATTTTCATATTCTAGTCAAATATTTTACGTGTTGGAAGGGTTGAACCATTGTTCATTTTATAATGCATCATGTTTCATAAGTTATGAGTAAACAAGTATGAGATGTGATTACGCAAATAATCGCAATCTTGAAGTTAACCTTAAATGGCAAACTTTAATAGTATTATATTCATATATGTTTATGTAACCAGCAACCTCCTTCAACTATATTTAAAATAACTCACACGATCATATAATCAAGGCATTTCTTAAAAAAATGTAACATAAGTTTCGTGTTAATTTACTATTAATTTTTTTTGTTAGTTCTTAATTTGATTATCTCATTTTTAGGATTGATTGACAATGAAACAGATTCTCTCAAGTTTAATGATCTTGTAATAGTCATCACTAGTAATAGGTCAATATCACATGGAAGATAGATTACTTTAGCATTCTTAACTTATGAGTCAAATATACTTCGTTACAAAATACTTCAATAGTAAGTTTTTTACGGGATATTCATACAAATACATGTTTGCATGCCAACTCATGCATTTTCTAAAGCATATATACTAACATTCTTTTAATTTAAGATTAATTACAAATTTGGTAAATCCACGTCTTTAACCTAAAATTGTTGTTTCTTATTATACTTAATAGTTAAAAATCTACCATTTAGGTCTAAAAATTATTTTTATTACTAGAGACATGAAATTTTTATATTTGAATATATTCTCATTCTTTTTTCTAGAATAATGTCATTAACATACAAACAACATTATCAAAAATATAAATAATACAGTCTAATTAGTTGAATATTTCACAAAAATCATAAATATTGTATAATTTTTAAAATAAAAATCCTATTAATTTATATTTTTATGTATATACTTTTATAATTGGAGTCCGTCAATCTTTAACCAAGTATGTGAAGAAAGAAGACACCTTATAATAAAATAATAAAAAGTTGAAAGTTTAAGTGTTAAGTAAAGACAAGTCGTCTTTTAAATAATGAATATATCCGTCCTAAAGTGTTATTTAGTGTTATTCTTGATATGTTGCGAGATTAATTAACAAGAATGACGATTCTATTAACAAAATTTTAAGAACTCGATAAACAACTAAATCCTTAAATTCTTAAACTTGTTTTTTTAACATGTCTTAAATCAATTTTTCAATACTTAAACTTATCTAACAAACACTAAAAAAATACCTATAGATATGATACATAACTTAAATCAGTATTTTAAACTAAAACAATATTAATGATGTAACATCAATTTTTCTTTACATATAATACCTTTATAATTCTAATTTCTCCATTCATATAACAACTCTATAAGTCTAATTACTTTTTTATATCTATACCAACTGCGTAATTTTAGTTGTGCGTGCATATAACAATTCTATAATTCCAGTTTTTCTATTATAACAATTCCAAAGTCCAGATTTTCTATGTTTATGGGGATAGTTTCAATTTTTCTATACATAGTCGCATAATTGTCCAAGTTGTGCAAAAGGAAAAGTTTCACTAAGGACATCAGAAATTTTTTACTTGAAAACAACAAACAAAAAATTATTTATTGACATATAGATAGAATACTCATAATTCGTTATGCAAAAAAAAAAAAAAAAAAAAAAAAAAAAAAAAAAAAAAAAAAAAAAAAAAAAAAAAAAAAAAAAAAAATACAGGCATTATAGTGGACAATAGTAAACAAACACAAGACAAAAAACAAACGAAAGTGGTCACCAACAAAACCATCCATAAAAATCATAATTTGAATTCAACTATTTTATAAAATGATTTACTTTTATTCAACTCAATATTTTGAAAGAACTATGTTTTTAAAATCCCATACTAGAATAAGCATAGGCGTAGGAGGCTATTGTGAATGGTAATCCTGTTTCTAGACAAATGATGAGTTTTTTTGAGTTAGAACCAAATCATAAAATGGTAAAACTTGAATATAGAAATAAGATTATTTATTGAAAAATCCATCTCTAAAATAACCCTAGACCCTAGAATCAATATCTTTCATTTTCAATGTATAAGGGTTAATTAACAAAACCAGTTTCACATCTTCAGATTCTTTTGGCATCGGAAAACCAAACATAAAATTTATGTTTGATGCAGTCGTGAAATCTACTTAAGAACTTTACGTAGGAGTGATCATGGTAATAACATCTCTAACACAACGTAACCATTTGAGAAAATAATTTCTCTTTCCTACACAATAACTGAAAAGTGAGAAGTAAAATTTTAATAACAAACATTGAATTAATAAAATTAGAATTAGAGACACCGTCTTAAAAATTAGACAAAATTTAAGAAAATTTATTGTAATTAACTCTCATACTAATAATAAAAGGCAAAGCAAGTCAATAGACTAATAGGAATGATTTGTAACTTTTCCAATGTTTAACTAGTTCAGGAATAGTTAACCAATCCAAATTATGCTTTCGTGGACTATGACCTAATGTTTTAACTGCAAAAAAAAGTCATTTTCATAAAAAAAAAAAAAAAAAAAAAAAAAAAGTTCTTCTGTGAACACTATCATATATATATTGGTATAATAGTAGTCATTGACATTAGTTAAAGGTGCTGACCAAACGAAAGAAACTGTGGAAGGGGGATTAACAGTTTGAGAGAACGTTCCAAGTGAAACATTGAAAATATCTAAAATATTTGCTTAATTTTTCTTTTAATTTTGAGAGATTAAAATATGTTTTTAATTGAAGAGACTAGAACTGGAGTTTTTACTCCAAATGTTAGAGACTACAAGTATAATTAAGTATTTCTATTTTACTTGAATATTAATGTAATAATTTTATTTTAATTAATTATTATATTTTTAAATATAAAAAAAATATTTATAGAAATGCCTAAATAAAGAATTCATAAATTAGTGCAAGAACTGTTGATTTATTGTTTTGATGATGTACTATTGAAGGGTTTGGTTATTGTCTTGGTGACCTTTCCTCTTGACCAAGATGATACATGCACCTGCTTTAAATGGGCTTTAATTTCAATTGGGCTTTTATTAAGTTCACCCTCTTTAAATAGAAAATCCCTGCTCACATCTAGATATAGACTTCATCATTATGTTCATTCTTTATGATTAGTATGATCTTTGTGACTTTCACCACCATTTGTCTATCATGAAAGTTACACATTTGAAAGGTCAACATTTACAAAGTCTATGTATATATATTATCTTTGGCACCATATATTTGATTCTCTATTAACTTCCCTTAATTGTTCTTCACCCATCCCCATCCCTCTTCAATCATGTCTTTCCTTTAATTTCACTAATAATTATTTTCATTAAAATATATCCCCCACTTTCTATTTCCTTTCATTCCCATTATGGGTGGGGTCTATAACTAAGATTATTGTATCTTGTTTTTAACTTTTTTGATTGTTGAATCAACTCAACCAAAGTTGAGATTTGGTTCAAAGTTGGGGGAGAAAATCACACACAAACAAGACAAAAAATAGAATGTACAACAAAGTGCATCATAAACAACAACCAAAAAGTTCCACATTTCTTTTATACACAAAGGGAAATGTTATAAAAATATTTAGATATAATGATGAAGTTTTTCAGATAAACTTGAATAATATCAGATTATATTTTCGAGTTCTTTTAGAAATTCAGCACCCTTTTTGTATTAATTTATTATGCTAGGAACCTAGGATAAATAATTGCAATAATAAAAAAAATTACAATAATTGGCATTCCCCCACTAAAATAATATTCCAACTTGTCTTGAATCACAATTCTTTGAATTGAATGAGTTAAAAGCTTCTTTAGATTCAACGAGTTAGGTTTAGTTTTGACTCTTTGGAACACCAAGTAGGAAACTCTCTTTCAAGTTCTTAACAAAGAATCCAAAATCCATGGAACACCCCTTTCTCTTTTCACATGTTTCCCTCCCCTTCCTTGTTTATGTACTAATAAGATTTATCATACTATGAGTACCAACCACTATTATTAGGTGTTGTGATTAGTTTGTGTTTGAAACTATAATCACACAGTAATGCTATTCCTTATGTTTATAGGCAAAAAGTTTGGTTGGTGTGTGGACTTAGCTTTTGTAACATGAAGCAGTTGGTTCACACCTTTTAAGCAGATATATGTACTTTGTGATTTGTCACCAACAGTTGTAAGCTGTGACCTTACCCTTCAGAAAAAATTCATACAACTTTTCTTGACATGATTGTGACAGGGTAGAACAGATTATTTGGCAAGGAAATTGAAACAATCAGGTATATCTGGTCCAAACACGTCTCAATTGGATATGATTTTGAAAGAAAACAAAATACCAACGCAAAGGAAAGTGAAAGAAAAAGAATAGGTCATCATTATGGAAGGACAAACAATAGAAAACATTGGCCCTTAAATAAGATAAAATCTGACATTTCTCAGCCTTCTAGGGTGGTGCATATTCATGTCAAAATGGCCACCGAGAGAATCAGTACCATTTTGTTAACAGAGAAAATAACAAATAGTTTCGTGTGGATATCTCTCTATTATCTACCCTTTATATTCTGGATATATATCAATTATTCTATCATTGATCTAACTGGAAACAGAACCTGACAATACCTGAAGCTTCCAAAAATTCATACATATATACACTGCATACTATAATATAATACAAGTTGATCTAAATTCTAGAACTTAATCAAATAATTTGAGATATTGGTTTGTTTCCATCACATTATTATGGTACATTTTTTTATGTGCATAATTATTTAAATATCACATACAAAATCAATGCTAGGAAATAACACTCTAGGGAAAGAAAAATTCTCTCGTATCAATGATTCAACTCATGTACTTTAACCGAGGTAATTTGAGTGCTTTCACCATGTTATGAGTTGTGGTTCATTGAGGAAGTGTCTGTGTCTGACATGTCTAGAACAGATTTTCTCTGATTGAAACACCAAAAAAAATCAGCATTTGAGTTTCTCTTCTTTTGCAATTGAATTTTTGCAGTGAGCAATTGCAGCTTGAATGGCTGCTTGCAACTCTTCCATGGTGCTGTCTCTAGCAGAAGAAGGAAGAGGTGTGGTTGCAATCAAGAGACCACTATTTGTTGGAGAAGTTCTCATTGATGCTGGTGCTGAATATTGTCCTCTCCAACCCTGCTTATAATTTCTTGGAGTAACATTTCCTGAATAAGAATAACAGTGTCCACTATGGGGTCTAATCTTCTCTCTTTGTCCTTTGAAAAGCATCTTAGGCTGAACCATTCTCAAGTACTTTTTTATTGCATGGATCACATCAAACCTTGCCTTCTTCTTGTGCTTCCCTTTATCTTCCTTGCTATCTTGGCACCCTTTGTGCCCCTTGGCCAATCCAAACAATGAAAAAGTAAACTTGGACTTACCTTGTACCTTTTTTCCTATGTTGTTGTCTTGGTCTCTTTTGCTGCTGTTGTTGCTGTCTGAGGTGGTGCTGTTGCTGCCACTATCCTTCATGGGGTGGTTGTGATCTTCTAATAACTCTCTGATGGGGAGGGTGAAGCTGTCCATGGAATTGGTTGAGGAGCGAGGTGATGAAGGGAGGTGTGAAAGGAGGTGTAGAGGGAGCAAGTGACCATGGAAGAAAATGTCATCAGCAGGAGATAAATCAAGGGCAATAGAAGATGGTTGAGCGTTGGAGTTATCTTCAGGGAATGTGTTGTGGTGGTGGAGGGAGATTGTGAAGGAGAATTCTTGAGAAGGGGAAGAGGGTGTTGAAGATTGTGGTGATGATGAAGTTTGGTCTTCTCTATTTGCTGTGTTCTTTTGGTGCTGATGATGAGTCTCCATATCAGTGAGGTTGCCTTGAAGGCTACCAAGATTTGATGCAATATCTGAAATTCTTGGTGTTTAGTCTTTCTTTTTGGTAGCAAGAGAATTGAAAAAGCTTTGTAATCTTGTTTGTGTGAGTGTCAAACAAACCTTTAGAGGGGTATAAAGGAATCAAAAAGGAGGAAAAGAAAGAGAGGGACTTTTGTCAAACAGCATTTGGTCTTTAGAGTAACTTTCCTTTGACAAAAACTAACCATCTTTGGTATCTCACATACCATAAAACCAGATTCTCACGTTCTTACAGCACATATTTACCTGTGTTTTTGTGTCCCTACACATGATGCACGCATGATGAGACCAAGTTTTTCTCCGCACGTATTCTCTTTTGAAGGTTTTGATGCTCAACATCAAATATAAATATCTTTCTAATAGTAATTTAAATCTTAGTTTGGCTTGATTAGTTGATGGAAAAGTGTGATTATTTTGTTTTGTGCTACAAAAGTTGGGTGTTATTGATTAGAATTGTGATTATGTTATGTTAAAGGATAGAACATTTTTTGTTGTTGTGTGTTGGAGCTTGGTGTGGAAAATGAGTGGTGAGTGGTGTCTATAGAAAGGGTTTGGGAAATAAGGTCACAAACAGCCAAATTTAGCCACCAGAACGTGATGGGATTGCCCACGCTGCGTTTCACATCACACATTTTTTCACTTTATAAAATTTCTAAAGATTTATAAAAATTTATTTTAATAACATTATTTTAAAATATTTAAAAAAATAATAATTTCTTATTCTTATGATTGATTCCTAGTCTTGTTTAATATCTGAACTTTAAATTTTATATTATGTCAATACATTTTAATGGAAGAGTTATATGAAATTTAGGTCTTAAACCTATAGTTCTTGTAATAGAAATACCCATGTAATATAAAAAAAATAACTAGAATAGTGTATAACAATTTAGCTCCTAAAGAAACCTAAGTTTTGATTTAATATATAAATTATTAAATGTATAAATTATTATATCAACCTTGTAATATAATATTAAATTGATCCTCAAAACGCATAATTTAGCGTTAAACTAAATTTCAATTCATAAAATGGTCACACAAAATAGAAAAATATAATTATCGAATTTTTTAGATATTCTTGTCTTAAATCAAAATTCCCATTATTTCATAGATTAATAGTGATCGATTTATGTATTCGAAAACGTAATTGGTAATTTATCAAATAAAAGTATATAATATGAGTTTTTGTTTATGTTATATACCTTTTAAGTATTTGCATTTAGTGTTTTATTCAGAAAAAAGCGCAGCTACTTTTTGTTTTATTTTATTGTTTCTTACGTTCTTTTTTTCTTTATTCGGAACGTGGTTATAAAGAAATTATTTCTTTTTCTTTTTGCATCTTTATTCTCGCAAAAATAACCTCTTCATATTTTAAAATGTTTCAATTCGAATAAGAATGGATAGGTATATGATATTTTTATGGGAATGAAAATTATTGTTTGTAATAAATTATTTATTTCCATTAGCCTTTTCTTTCTTTCTTTCTTTTAATTTAAATTTTAAAAAATAATTTCTATAATCATTAAATACCACCAAACATGTTTATGGGAATATAATTCTTGGATATATTCCTAGAAATACAAAATGATATGTGAAACAAACGTTCCTAGATTAATTTCATGGTCTAGATTTTGGCACTTATTTTTAAAATTTTTTATTATTTAATAACTAATTTATTTATTGTTTTTATGCATTTCAGTAAGTATAATTCAAAAAAATTATATTTCCTTAAATTATTTGGAAAATTTTACAAAGTATACACCTTTACCAGAATTACCATCAATATAAAAACATGGGATCATGTGCAGTGACTAAAAATCCAGTTTGGGGAAAGTTATGGTGTTCTTTCATTCAAATAAAATATTTTAATTTACCTTTTTCGACATATTAATAGAAATAAAACATTCTATTAATTTCAAAAGTAAATATATAAGAACTGATAAAACATCCAGCAACTAAACACGTTAAAGTTTGTGAAATCTTAGTTACGAAATAACATATATTTTGATACTATATTCGGGGATTAAAAAAAATTTATAATTTATCCATTAATGTTGATTTTAATTATCATGCTTAATTTTTTAATTAATTAGCAGTATTCATAAAATAGGAATATATGAAGTTCTGTTAGATTTAACTTGTCTATTTGAATTCAAACCAAATAATTAAGATCATTAATTGAGAGTGATAATTTATTGTTCACTAATCTATGTATTCGGCAGCGCAGCCCTATAAAATGAAAATAAATGTTATGGTTATTTTATTCATGTAAATGTGTGCATGATGAATAAGTCATAGGTTAGATTATTCAAACACAGGTTTTTTTAAGATTAGCATAAACATAATCTAACTACCTTTGTTGACTAATATTAATTAGTTTCAACGTAGAAAACTATGTAAACAAAATATGACAACTTACGTTAATATTATAATTTTAATAATGAAACGAAACAAAACACTATAATAAATTTTTAATATTTCTTTTCATTATTTATCCGCAGTACATTTAACTTACTTTCATGGTTTTAAGACATCACAAGATATATTCATTCTGTATAAAAATTCACTCAGATATTAAAATTATTAAAATGAATATTTAATTTAATTCTGAGAGACTCATAATTGTCTCGGTTACCCTCTTTCAAAATATAACATCTATACAATAGTAGCATCACATCATTTACTTTAATGATAATTTTTAAAATTAATGTTTTTAAACTTTTGCAAATAATAAGATAAAAAACATAAAGAAAATATAGTATTTCAACTTACTCTTACCCTAATATCTTCCAATAAAAATGTTATATGTATTTCAAATAATATTTTTTATAATAATCTTTTATAGGTGTTAAAATAAATTCACACTTGTGAGTCATTCTGATTCACTAGAAGATTGAATGAGATTAAGCTGAAAAAAAATGTGTAATAGATTAAAATGAATTTAACTTACTTAACTAACAGACATAAATAAGTTTGAGCTAATTAAAGGTAGATTAATCCGTAACCTAATTTTTATAAATAAATTTAAAACCTCCTTGATTAACTCAATAACATTTTTAAACTATAATAAATAGGCTGGTTGAGTTAGCTTATAACAAATTGTTTTATTTTTACTATACTGCAATAAATAAGTTTATCTAACCCACAAACAGTCTACAAGTTGAAAATTTTCTAATTTATCATAAAGTAAATAATCATAAATAAGATTAAGTTAAATTGTTTTTAACTTAACACTAGTGCTTTCAAGGTGTTTTAGTTAACAATGTATGTTTCTAGTTGTAAGAAAGTTAAAAACAAAGAATTAACAAAATCCTATTATATTTGTTGGCATGGATGCAAATATAAGCTTTTAAAGTATTTGAAATAATTGTTCATGTGAGTGACTCTCCTGAAAAAGAAAGATTGATGTGCGTTTACACGAAGAGTTTGAAAATAGCACCGACTCATTGAAAAGGAATCTTTGAAAATAGCAAATTTATTTTTGGACTCTTATGGAGAGATAAAGATAGAACCTAAAAATAATATATAGATATATACATAATGGACAAAAAAAAATTACGAGTGATTAAGGATCTAAATGATACATCTTCATGAATCCATTTGAATAAAAAATTTAGAATGGTTGGGATTATTAATTTATTTTGGATGGAAAAACTTTAACTTTAACTTTAATAAATATATATTTATTGGTTGTGTGTGAGTGACATAGTTTGGTACTTGTGATTGAGTTCCCCACGTGCACTCAAACGTGTTTGGTGTTCACATAACAATGGCCTAACAAAGAGTCAAAAAAGGAGTAACCAAACAAACACAACTCTCCAAATTCTAATCTTCATTTTATGTAAAGTAGTGAATGGCCCTTTTCCTTTGCAATTCGAGATTCTATTCCTATCATTTTCTTTCATTTTCATCACTCATAAAATTGCACTATGACACTTATAATAAGCTCTTATTAGTTACATTTTTTTAGGTGTAGTTACATGCAATGAAGCAAGTGAGATACAAATAGTGTTACTATTGGTGTTCTTGGAAATATAAAAAGCAGAGACACACGTTGACCCCATAATTAATGTTGGAGAATCATATAAAGAGTTGCAAACGAGAATGAGATCATCACCACGTGAATATTGATTCATTGAGTTTCACATTTTTTTGTATCCTCTATATGAGGAAGAAACATTGAAATTAGGTTGAATACTAACCATACATATTTATCCTAATGGAATGATGTTTTACACTATAGTTTGACTACTTAGATTTGAAAGGGTGACAATAGTCTAAATTGTTTATTTATTTAGATAAATGATTGAATTTATGTAAATTAAATTGATGCTAATTTTCGAATAATGTAACACAATTTTTGTTTTTATAGGATAAAGATTACTTAGGTCATTAACACTAATTATGTAAAACTTTAATTTATCTTTTGGGATTTTTATTATATAATATTGCTTTTTAAGATTTTTTTTAATTTTTATTTTATTAAAAGATCTTATAATACCCACATTTTAATTAATATTTCATTAATGTTTTCATGATATAAAAATATTTTTATTATTATGAGTTAAAGTTTTATTTAAAATATAAAGTCTTATATTTTATATCATTTCAATATATTGTAATAAGAAATTTTACAAAATTATTAAAAAAGCGGACTTTAAGTTTGATTTAATATTATAAAATTAATTTGTGAAATGAAGTTTATATACAAATTAGTATATCTTTTTAAAGGAATTTAAACAATAATTTGTAACAGAACACATCAAGAAAAATATGAAGGCATGAATGTAAAAATTGTAATGCATCTGAAACTAGAATCAACAAATCTGGAAGAAACAAAATTCAGTCATAAAATGTGTGTTCGAAATAGTCTACCAAGTATTTTAGAAAGCTTTTTTTTTTTACAAATAAAAAAAAAACTAAAAGGAAAAGGAGAAAAAGCAACCAACACGTGGAAACTTGTGGTGAGAAATGTGAAAGCATGAAAGCAAGGATGATAAACGAAGTGTACGAAGGTATAATAATACATATAATCGATCTAGAATCTTTAATAAAAGTATAAATGTTAACTTATGAGGTTGAATATGATTAAAAGAAATATTCTTAAATAATTAAATTCTCCTCCGTTCAACGAGTTAGTTAATTTTCTAAATAATTCAAAGTTTATTTATTCTCCTATTGTTATAATATGTAGACTATAAAAATATGAAAAAATAGTATATAAACAATACATCCTTTGTCAGTTATTTATAATATTTAATAAATCTTTACTAAACAAAGGTTTGGATTTGGTTTTATAATTAGATATTGTTCTTATCCGAACCGATTTGATAACGTCTTTCTGAGATGATATCAGGTCGTCCTTTTACCTGAACCGACTTGATAATGTCTTTCTGAGATGCTATCAGGTCGTCCTTCTCGTTAGAATTTGCAGAAGACTCTTAGACACTCAAGTCAATGAGAGAAAAAAAGTATCTTATTTGTACATGAAAAAGTAAAAGTTTATGAAAGAGAGATCTTACTTTCTGCTAACAGTGATAATATGTATCTGGATATGCCATTTAAGTGTCATCAAAGACGAAATAACTCCTCATATAAAGACACCAAACTTTTAGAATCAAATAGTTTTCATTTGAAATTATAATTTGTAATAACAAGAGAGACTAATAATTATTATTATTGTTATTTTATATTGAATTTCGTTAGTAGTTTTGGCCTTTTATTAATAGTTTATGAAAGAGTAGGCATGTGAATGAGGGTGAAATTTGTGTGTCCGTGTGGCTATGGCCCTACATTGACTGGGAAGTTCACAGAAAGATAGGGAAAAATAAGAAAATGAAAATGCAGAAAGTGAAAGAGAAGAAGAAGAAGACTTAGGTGGTGCATTGTGGGCCTAGACACACGTGTATAGGGTTAAGAGGGTCCATCAACCAAACATAAGAAGAATTTTGTATGAATGGTTTAGGTCAACATCTTAATCATGGACCCATTATTTGTTTCCACACCCTCAAATCCATATTCTAACTCTCTTTTTCAAGAGTGAGAAAAATGGAAACATAAGACAAATAGTACTACTTTACCTTCATGTCTTCAAGCTAAATACTTTACAATGAAAACTATTCCTTCATTTTCTTTATATTAATGAAATGGTGATTTTTTTCCTTCACATTTTTTAAATTATTATTTGGTTTTCTATTCACAGCTTTCTTAATACTATTTTGCTATTTTGTATTGTTTAGTCTTAGATTTTAGAAAATTGTTAGTATTGTTTTGGACGAAAGTTTAACTTTAAGATTTTATCCAAAAAAAAAACAAATACAATTTAGGGAATTTTTTTGGACTAGCAACCTTAAATATTTTCAAATTGTGAGTGAAAAAATATAATATATTTAAATAAAATAAAAAATCAATATAAACATTAAATTATTAAAAACATATCTTAATGCTCACTTTTAAAAGTATTTGATTTTCAAGATTAAAAACCTTAACATATAATTTATACATATTTTTTAGGTCTTATGATTTTGAATTAGAGAAACTTTGCACAAGCTACAAACTATATCTTAAAACAACTAATCGATAAACATTGGAAAATAAATTTAAAACACTAGAATTCGTGTTAAAAGTTTAGAATTAACTAAAAGTTCTTGAAAGATGATTCAAAAGTTTTAAGGAAAACTTTGAAATTTAAAGTTAAGAATAATAAAAAGTCAAATAAACACTTAATCAATATTTGAAGAATCAAAATAATGAGAATGAATGTTAATTCCTTGAGAAGTTTATCAAGAAAATATCAAGCACTTCAATAATTCATAAAGGAAATCACCAAACAAGAATATAAATGTTATTATTCCATTTGTCATTTTCATTTTAGGCGTTACAAAATACAACTTCTTAAAAAAAAATTCCAACATGTTTGCTATATATTATTTGCAAAAAAGAGACCTAATTTACAATTGCAACCTTCAAATTTAGTAAAACTTGTACTTTGATTTAAATAACTAACTCCTTGGAACATATAACCATCTTTTTGAGTGTTCAAACAATAATTTCTTTTCATTCTTCTTCTATTTTATCAAAATAAAGGATTTTATATTTATCTTTATTGACACATCTCATTATTTTTTATCTCAATATTTTTACTTTTATAATTATATATTTTAATTCGATATATATTTTAACGATAAAAACTACACTCAAAAAAATAATTAATAGTTCCATCAAATCTCATATGGAGAAAACATTTGAAAAAAATCAAATTTCACTCTTACATGTTCGGTCTCCTCAATTTTTATTCACTATAACATCTTTTATTTCCTCAATTTTGATTCAGTGCCCGCAACAAGTATCATATTAGTTCTTATATATGTTTATATCTCTCAATTTACGTTTTAATTGATTAAATTTCAAATGAGTTTGCTATATTTATTATTTAATTAAGTTAAAAGAAAAGGTCTGCAAAATTGAAAATCAAATAACTAAATCTGTAAATTTTCAAAAGTAAAAGATTTAAATTATAGATAAAAAAATAAATGAAACTTAACTTTTTTTTTTTTAAGAGAGAGTAGTGTTTTGAATTTGGACTATGGCGATACCTCTAAATATGATCCTAGATAAATATAAAATAAAAGTAACATATTTATTATTCCAAATTGAACTATGAAGTGAAGTATACAGAGGTGGCACTGATAAAGATGTGTTCAATACACTTGCTCAAAAGTCATCTTACAGTTGATGAAATGATAGAAGAACAAACAAATATTGAACATGTGTGAAAAAATCAGAATACTTAGACAATGATACTGTCTTGCGTGTCATATCATGTAACTCTTAGGATTAATAACCATTGACTGATACTCATAAATAGAAGCATTTATGGATAACGCGGTGTGAAAGGATATACTTTCATAACGTCTATTATTATGACTAATGGAAAAATTATATATTATTACCATTTTAATTCTTCTATCAAATATCTTTTGAAGGCATTTACCTATCTTGTTTTTATTTCATTTAGATCTAAGTTTACATTTTCGTACATTTACCTTTTCAGAATCATTAATTTAATTTTGCGTCATTTAAATATTTTCAAGTTCTTTTCATGTTAATTAAAATTTATGTAACTCATTTTTGTTTTTTAAATTTTATTAGATTCAATACATTATTCTCGACTAAATATATTGTTAGATGAAATATCTTCTAGTTATAAGAATAAAGAGAATAAAGAAGTAGAGAGTGGATCAAGCTTGACTAAGAATAAAGAATTAGATAGTGGATCAAGCTTTTTAAGAAGATTGAACTTCTAATTTTTTATTTGAGTCAAGTCTAATTCTTAAAAAATCACTTTAGAGAGTATGGAGCATTAATGAGAAGTCTTCTAAATGTATAAATTGTTTATAATAGTTTAAAATAACTTGGGTCAAATAGAATAGAATAGATTTAGACTTTGTATTTTGGATCATGTGGTGTAAAATTTTGGATTTTCAAGCCCATAAAAATGTTAGACATCGACTTAAAGCAACATTGACACCAAGTCATTCAATCCACATAAGAGCATGAGCCACATGAAAGTTAGAGTGTCCACGGAGTTATCACATGACAACCTTTCATTTGAGAGGATTGAAGCTTGGGAAGCAATCTACTTCCTTGCTACATGTCATCATCTAATTTTGAAGCTTGCTCCACAAGCTACCTCCTTGCAACGAGTTGAGAGTTTTTATGAAACTTCTTATACAAGTTAGGACGTCCAAGACTTTATAAATAGAAGTGTTCATTATATATAAAATTAATTTGAAATTAATAATGAAATGCTGCCAAATTTTTTGTCATTCTACTTATTTTTAAGTTTTTCTTAGCTTAGACTCTTTTATAATGAGTTGATATCACTTTTCACTCTCAAAAGTTCCTTACTTCCATATTACTTCATTAAACTTTTTTGACTCTTCAACTCATCGAAACTTCTTTAGCATTTATCGAAATAAGAAATTACAAAAATATTACTAGAAGAACGTTTTCCATTGTTATTTCCCTTTATTATTATTATTTTATTTCGATTAATCTTTATCATTTTGCATGATTACTTTAATTTTCGTTTAATCCGTTATTTTTTTCTAATTTCTAAAATTTTTATTATAAAAAAATTAAGTAGAAAATAGTCAAATTTCACCCATATCTACTCAAAATAATGATGATAATAATAATAAATACAAATTTTAATCTTATAGTAGCTAATTAAGTACACAAATTAAGTACTGAAATTAATTATTTTTATTAAATTTATTAAATCAAAGAAAAATCATTATCTACATTGAAAATCGTAGAATATTGTTTAATCTAAAAAAAACTTACAGATCGTACTTACTTTCGATTAAAATATTTTATTCATATTTTCATCCAAACCACAATATAAATTGAATCAATGTTTAATAACATTCAAAGTTAATCCAATTTAATGAATAAAAATATACCTTTTTGTTTTCTATTTTTATTTTAGAGTGTTTTGTGTACTATCACACAAATCTTTTAGGTACCTTTTATTTATTTCAAAATTTCATAACATACCTTTTGCATTTTGAAAAGCCTATTTTAAAAATACATGACATATTTGTGAGGTATAGAAAGTTAGATTTTTTTTTTAATTTTTCTACTATGATTGTTTCGATTTGTACTGAATTTGATCGAAACTCTTGTTCGGCCGTCACATGTACATAAAGACGAGTTCTTCCTGCATCTTAATACATTCTTTCTGCACCCTAATAAAAAATTTAAATATCACAATTGTTCTTATATGAGAATCAGATGACACCTCCATCCGGTTGTTATTTGAAAAAAAATTGACAATCGGATGATACCCCCATCCGATTGTCATTTGAAAAATCCGGTTATCATTTTTTTTCAAATGACAACCGGATGACCTGCTCATCCGGTTGTCAATTTTTTTTCAAATGACAACCAGATAGAGTATTATCCGATTCTTATATAAGGACAATTGTGATATTTAAATTTTTTATTAGGATACAGGAAAAATGTATTAGGGTGCAGGAAGAACTCGTCGTGCATCAAACTTTTCCTTCATAATTTTAGAAAATCCAAAAAAGTATATAATTGGATTCAATAACATCGGCATCCAAAGGCCCCTCTTGGAAAAGCAAAGAGGAAAATAATCCGATAGACAAAAACTTGAAAAATTGATAAAAACATTATTGAAAATTTTCAACGCAGAAACTTTCTAAGTAACATCAAATGAGGTTCTTGAGTTTCAAGTTCCTCTACTTCTATAAGAACATTAGCCAAAGACAGCCAGCTCTTCAAGAACAGAACTAAGAATTCAGTCACCCTGTATTAATTTTGAATGATTTAATTGATAAAGTTGAAAACTTCCTTAAAACGTTTCAAACTATAAGGACTAAATTAAAAAAAAATTGATAAAACTACAGGGACTAACTAGTGAAAAGATTGATCGTCAAAAAGCAACAAATTTTTTCATGATTTCTTCATTCCTTGCACATATAGCAAATCAATAACCATAACAAGTTAAATTGATTTTTCCATCAATATCAAATTCTCGATTGGTTTTCTAAATAAATGTCTTTTTGACAAATAGCTTTTGCACGATGTGAACACTTTGCATATACATTTTCTTCCAATATCAAAACTCAATAGGTAGAGTCAATATTCTTTATAGATGGTGTTTTAGTTAGTTGCCTTGATGAATGATCATGTCCAAACTCGTGAGTCATTATCATGTAGTCCTTTTAAATTTAATATCGGTATCTATAGTTACCTCTTAGATCGCAGCTTTTATTTAATAACTGAGTAAATTACAAGGAAATTACTTAAACAAACCTCAAAATATGCTTACATATCTCATTTACATGTCTTTGTCTTAGGTGCATAAGTGTAATAGTTTTAAAACTAAAAAAGAGTAAATGGACAAGGCAGTGTAAAACATTGTGATAGTATATTTTTAAAACTAAGAAAATATTTTTAAGTTAAACAAAACAGAGTGTTAGTGTTGTTCAAGCAAACTTCTAGATGTCAATGTAATTTACTTATGATAATTCTTGTATGAATTAGTGTTATTCTTCTGTTATTAATTAGATTAGCAGAGAAAGTAATTCCTAAATTTCCATTTAGAGTGTCATCCACGCGATAGAATAACAGTAAACAAATTGCTCTTATTTTTTGGATTTTGGTCTTGGATTCTAGTCTAATTGCTCCAAAAAATAATTGTCGTAAAAGCACATAATAGTAGTAAAAACATTAGAGCATCTATTAGGGAAAAGGTTCAACATTTTTCAAGGGTAGGGTGTATTTTACAATAGTTATTTTGACAGAGGTAAGTTCAAATGCGTCCAGTGATGCTCATACATCTGTGAAAAGAAAAACAGGGGGGGTGGGGTAAATGTGTAATGTACTAATGTGTTTTTGTTCCCTCTTTTTTTTTTCTGGGAGACTTTAGGAGAGAGGGGTAGGGGGATTGAAGAAGGCAAGGGATACTTCTAGCTAACACAATCTGTTACAAAAGACCTAAGGTTGGTATGGCAAAAGGAAATGCCAAAATCGAATGATGAAGGAACAAATCATTTAATAGGCTTAAACACACATCTACCCTATAGTAAATTGATTCCATGAATTCTAATTAAACTTCCTATATTACATTACAATAACAAAGGCCGCTTTCATTAATGGTCAATAGTGATTCCAATAGATCCGTATACAAATGATCGGATCCCAAAAAAACGATACAAAAAAGAATGCATTACCTCGGACAGCTTGGTGTGCACTGCCACATTTAACACAACACTTGGTTGTAGCTATTTCATACTTCCAAGTCAAGAATCTTCTTACGGGATGCAATTGGTTTTCATATGCATTTTCATTTGGAATTCCAAATTATATCCATAAAGCCCCTGTGATAATAGAAGGGAATCTTTGTTGCTTGGATGTTTGACCTTGCCATCATATTAACAATTTTTATCACTCTCAAAATGCAAATATACATGAGAGTTCAGTCGTCACTTCCACTGCTAAGTCTACCTGAAAATCAGAATAAAAATTATCGGGTTATATTATGGACACATCTATCAAAGGAAGATGGGCAACCACGAAGGGTTATCAAAACACCTGATGATCTTTTCCCTTCCATGGCTTCTTTCTTCTCTTGACAACTTGAGCACAGGAAAGGTCCGTCCCAGGGACGAAATTTTCCTGAGTTGGGTGCACCCTCATGTATTGAAATGCCCTCTCCAGGTTTTATCTCTACTTGACAGACTGCACACATAAACAACTTAAACATGTTGCAGACTGGATATTTAGTATCGAACCTGCAATTTAGACAAACATTATACTGTCAGGAGAAAAAAATAGAGAGCAAGTGATTAACTGACGAGTTGTTACAAAAGTAGACCTCTCAGAAAGCATGGCAGATCCTTCTTCATACAATTCCTCTACAACATCTGGCTCAACGTAATCTTTGTCATTACAAGAAGATGATTCAGAAGACTTTTTACGAAACATGGACTTGAGCATTCCCTTTACTGGCTTCTTTGTTTGTGGTGCAGAAACAGGTGGCTTCTCCTGAGGTAATATATCAACAACGATGCAGGTTGTATCATCTCTAAGTCCCTTTGCTTGTACAGCTTCCTAAAGATAGAAAGAGACAGGGTACAAACGGGACAAAAACATAAGTACTGGCACCATATAAAAGTTAGACAGGGTACAAACGGGACAAAAACATAAGTACTGGCACCATATAAAAGTTATCAAGAGAAGCTAAGCAAATCTGCAAAGAGTTATGATGTTTGAGTCAAGATGATTACTATCACACCAAACATGAAAACAGCCCCCGGAAACAAAATGATTCAAAATTTGTACATTAATCTCACTTTAACTATATGTGGTGCTGCGGCATCAGGTGACATTCCACGACAACAATCAAAGGCTACTTCTGCAGGTAGAGAATCCCAAACACCATCACTGCAGATAACAAGCCGTCCTCCAGCAGTGGACAACTAAATAAAGAAAAAACATGGGGGAGAAAAAGGAAGAAATTAAATTCTTCATTTTAAAAATGAGGCTAATGGATTACATGGACACAAAAAATAAATTCACAACAAAAGAATCTAATAATTTGATTCACACAATATCCTGAACCATCATCATGCAGATGGCAGAAATACTTGCTAAGAGATGAAGCAAATAAAAATCCGTGTAGAATCAAACAGAAGAAGATAAAGGAACTATGTAAACCTTTTAAAGCAAAAAGTGTGCAAGAGAAAAGTTACTAATCAACAAAAGTAACTGCTTTAAGTGACGTAGAGTAGTGACTAACCTTCACTTGCTTTACATGCGGTACAGGGACAATAAATTCACCAACATCCATATCTCCAATAGATCGTGAGAGACACAAGCCACCGGGCCAACATCTCAAAGGACCAACCTAAAATAAAAGTTAATCTAGTCAGGCATAATGGTATGATAAACGCTTTTTACAAAGAGAACATTGGTAGACAACAAATATGGCCTGTATAGTACAAAATCTAAACAACAGTGTCCCCAAAAGATAGTAAAAGTTTTAATGAAATGCAAAGAGTACTATGCTTGTATGTTGATATGGTCTTATCACCCAATGTTATCAACAAATGTATCCTCGCCTCTTAGTTCTCCAGGATGTAATTCGTCTAGTTTACTTCTTAATCTCTGTTTATGTAGTGTAATAGGGCAAGTAGAGGTACCAAAAATAAAAGAATTATAAGGAATCGGATAAAAACCAAGCCGTTCTCTATCTTATTCTGTGGTCATAGGGAGTGTAGTTGAAGCTTGTTATGGGGTAAATACCACTTAAGTTAAAAGGGCTCATGATTAAAAGGGAATGTACCTCTGCACCTCCCCCTGTATTTAGCCGACCAACTTCACCACCGCTAGAGGTGATCCGCACCCTTCTGATGTAAGTAAAAGAAGGGTAAGTCTGTGTTATAACAGAGAAATTCCAAATAGTTGTTGAAAAGGAAAAAACATTCAATTAACAACGTACTCCTCTTCATTCGTGTCTAGCCTGTGATCTGCAGACAAGTAATAAATCTCACCATCAGAAGATTCAAGTACACAACGGGAATCGCCAACTGATGCAACTGTTACAACCCAACCTTCTATAATCACAAAGGTGACAGTTGTTCCAGATTTTTGTCCTGTAAAAACAAATGTAGCAAACAATAAATAACTACTATCATCAGCCAAGCTCAGGTACTCCACATTAATAACTTTTATTTGTAATTGATATTCTTTAACAACAACCTAATACTAAAATATGCAAACAACTAGCATAATGTTTTAAATCTAGGGTGCAGTGCAATTGTAGTCACAGTCATGTTGCCGTATGATGCAAATCAAATAGTTGCAGCAAGTGCAGTGCGTCATGTGATGCAATTTGTAACTTAACTCCTAACTAAGCCAACTTACTGTCCATTTAAATAAATTAATAACAGTCACCATGCATTAGACAATCCTAATGGTCAATCTTAAGTAAAAGTATTACCAATATGGCCTATTCACCCCCCTCTAACAACATGAGGAAATTAAACTCCCCACCCCAACAAAGAGCTAGGGGAAAAACCCCTTAGGAAGGATGTTACAGAAGCAATAAATGAATCCAGTATGTTCAATTCTAGAATCTCAAGCTGAAGCTAAGCAAAATTCATTAAAATTCCAAAAAGGGGAAATTATGTAAATATTTTTCATAAAGGTAACTACACACTTAACTAGCTTTAATCAGGAAAGTATGAAACTGCACAAATTGCACCTATCATGGGCAAGATTATGATAACTTTGTTTTCAAGCCGAGCCAGTAGCAAACCTTCTTATAAAGGTTAGAAATATGAAATTTATACGAAGGTTCCAAAATAAGGTCAGCATGTTCACCGTACATCTGCAAAGCTTTTCTTTATCATTTATTGTTTAACATTTTAACTTTAAGCGTTGGATAAACAGAAAAGTTAGAAATATGTATAAATATTTTTAGTGATAGTAACATGGATATTCAAGTTGATATACATGAATTCCCTCTTAAACAAATAGTTAACAAAGGACAAAGCAAGCACAAAAAGGAATTAACAATTTATACCTTTCTCTTGAAAATCTTTATCAGTTTTTACAAAGCCAGCAACTAAAGCCCTGGGCAATGCTGCTATCCACTCATCTCTGTTAAGATCCGGAGGAATCGCGCTTAAAACGTTATTTAGAAGATTCTCCTTAGTATAAATAGCAGCAGCAGATCCATTGTGTCCATCAAACATCTGTAAAACCTCTACTTCAGAAAATGAAACCACGGAAAACTAAAGAAAAGAACAATAACAATAAATAAATAATAGTGCAAAGAGTTATAAGCTCAGAGGGTAGCTATAGTCCTTCCTGTGATCCAACTAAAATCACTGCACAAAACCAAATCTTCGAAATAAAATGAAAACTGAGGCAAAAACAACTTGAAAATGTATTAGTCTATTCACATCAAAATAGCAATAAAATCAATAATATGTAACTTGCTAAAGTCTTTCCACAGTCTAATTCAGCCATGAACTCAAGTAGATCAAATATAAGAATAAAAACAACAGATTGGATTCTAAGTAAATTTACGAAAAGGAGTCACAGTCCAGAAGCCTAAAATTATTAGGATTCTCTCGTTCATAATGTCCCGTGCAATACAATGATAACGTAAAATACATATCACATTAAAATCTAGCGACAAGTTTCAACCCTCAAATCCTACATAAAAAAACATGTCATTCAATCTGGAAAGGAAGGCCGCGTGAAACATACCCCAAAAACTGAATATGTAGAGACCCCATCCCCTACCATCCTTTGGCATTCTGTTTTGATCAGTGTTAAATCCTCCCCTTTCTTGCTTTGGCCAGCTTGACCATGAACAATCTCAGGATTCTCAATTTTCTCATGAGCCAATTCACGCTTCAGGAGCACCGAAAGAGGAACCGTTTGGTGGTGTTCACTCCTGGCAGCCATTTCTCTCGCTCCCACTCAATCCTCAAATTCCAAATACCTCTACCACACCACAACAACAATTATAAGAAGAAGAGCAACAACAACAATAGCAACACGTTCTTTGCAACTTTAAACCTCCATTCCGCGTAATTAAATGCAATCCTAAATAAGGAAACAAAACAAACGCGCGTTAATTAATAAGCAAATAACTCAAAACATTAACGGCAATTTCCATATTTCACAATTAATCCAACATTTTCATGCAAATTAACAGAAAAACCTATGTGGCTACAATCAAGATCGCAATGCATACAGAACAAGCAGAGTAACGAAACAACTATATCAACACCACTCGCCACGAATGAGAAAACACAGATAAATAATAAATAACTTCGAACGTTTCGTCGTTGCTCAAGCACATATAAAGAGAAACGCGACAAGAGAATCAATTAAACCGATCAAAACACGGCAATGAGGGAGAAATAAATTGGCGAAAAGTAGAATTTGGCTGAATTGCAAATCGGAATCGATAATTTACAGTGGAGAAGGAAAAATGGCGATGAGGTTCACGCGCGAAAATGTGGAGGCTCGCTGAATTGGATTGTTCTGTGTGATCAAGAAACACGGATCCCGACGTCCTGCAAATATTCCATTGTTGGTTTTCGTTGATACAGACAAAGAAAGAAAGGAAGGGAAGGGAAAATAAAAGGCTTAAAAATGAACAATTTCATTTCCAAAGAAAAAAAAAATTAACACAAAGCATGATGCTATGACGTGGCAAAAACGCATCGTTTCCACTTGCTCGGCTCTGTGAGCCAGCGAGCCAAGACTATTCATTTTCTCTTCCACCCTTCACTTCCCCGCACTTGCATTACTAGTCATTTTTCATTGTTCAAAAAATGGATTTTATTTATTTATTATTTTAATTTTACTATAATATGGATTTTATTTATTTATTATTTTAATTTTACTATAATATATATAGAATGTAGAAATAAAATTAAAAAATAAAAAAATGTTATGTTTCTTTATCTTTATATACATTCTTTAAAAATTATATAAAACGTAAGGGAGGGACTATTATGTTCATGTCTCGAAGGCTGAATTGGTCATAATCAAATGAAATGAAAAAAATTGGGTTGAAAACGTGCTTTTGATTGTTTTGTTTTTGTTGCTTTACTATCCGAATTGGCGCCAGTTAAGGCCTTAAGGACTTGTTTGGAAGAAATCCATTTGGCATAGGGTGTCATGCAAGACACAACCTTATTGGAAAAGTATGTGTTAATGTATACATCAAAAGTTTGTTTGGCCGGATTATAAAAAGTTTCTTGAGAAATAATCACGGTAGTTGCGTTGACTGAAGTGCTTTTGTGTTTTAGTGTTATATGTCAGACTAGTTGGACCAAGTAATTATCCTTAAGAAAACGAAAAACTTGACTGCATAACTAAATAAATAGATGAAAAGTAAGTATTCTTTTTAAGTATATAGGTAGAGAGATAAAAATAATTAATTTCAATATTTATGTATTTTTTTTGTATATATCTTTCTTATTTTTTTATCAAAATAATTTAGTATGAATTAAGTGATGCATGATTGTTGTAGCTTAATCGTCGTGGTTTGAACTCAAACAATTTGCGGGTTGTGGACTATTAGATTGTATTTTAAAGATGATTTCTTGTAACTAAACATATACTTAATATTGAATTTTTAATATATAATTACATTACTTTTATCACCTGTGATAATATTAGTTAACTTGAGTACCATAGTTTCTTGTGAAAAATCATTGTCACGCCTACCAAAAATTAAGAGTGTATTTAGATAAGTAATTTTATAAAGAAATTAAAATGTAATAAATTTGAATTTTATTTTATTTTAAAAATTTATTTAAATAAGATTATTTGAATTTTTTATAAGATATTTTAGTTATCATCAACTAAAAAACATTTTAATGTTAAATAATACGTAATCATTTGAAAACATAAGTTATATATTTTAGTAAATGTTAGTTGAGATTAGGTGTTGATTAAAGAAGAAAAAAAAATAACATTGTTTAAACACAGTCTAAAAAGAAACTTTATATCATATAAATAAAAAAATTATTAATTGACGTCTTAATTTTAGTAAAATTAATAACACATTAATATATTTCACTTAACATTGGAAACTTTGATAATTAAGATTGATAAAACCTGATCTTTTATATATATTAAAATAGTCATATTTCTCTTAACCAATAACTTTTATATATATCATTCAAACAAATATAAAAATATAAAAATAATAATGAAACATATAAGTATGTTTCTTATATCTAATTTTATTTTATCACAGACAAATAAAATAATAAATATATAAATTAATAAAGAAAATTAGTGTAAATGAAGATAAATTAAATAACATAATCATTAATTGAATAAAAAGGATGAGTATCTAACTAGATATAATTATCAATTTAATAAAAAAAATAAATATATAACTCTGAGATAAATTAAACAACTAATCATAAATTATTAAAGAGAATTAAGGTATAACTAGAAATAAATTAAATGATATAAATATAGATAAATAAACAATAAATATACATAACTGAATATTAAATGACATAATTATAAATTAATAAACAAATATATAACTGAAAATAAAATAAAAAATAAAAATATGAATAAACAAAACAATATTATGTATAAATTAAATGAGATACATACAAATACATAAAGAGAATCAAGGATAGACGGTGATTAAATTAAACAATAGAAATATAAAAAAAGCAGAAAAAAATAAAATAACATATACATAAATAAAATGTCAATATAATAAATTTATTAAGATTAATTCAAAAATTATTTAGCAGGAATCCTTCCTCACTTTAATGATTTAACACACTATGATTAGAGTTATAAGTATTTTTGAAGATTTAAATTTTGTTACAACATTGTGCAAACTCTCTCTTTCTTTGTTATCCTTATTTTTATTATTTTAATTTTTAAAGTCATGGTTACATTCATTAATGTAATCTTATCACGGTATATATTTTTATTTTTTTATTATTATTTCTTCTTTTTTATATTAGGACATTTTTTTAAATATATTTTTAATTTTAATCACTATTTTTTATAAATTTTTTTCTTTTTATTTATTATTATTATTATTCACAATATTTCTTAAAAACTATTTGATATAGAATTTGTTTGAATTTGAAGAAGTCAATTCAAAATGAAAGTGTGTAGAAAAAATATATATATTTAGATTAAATAATGATATTGATGGGTATAATTAATAAAATAAATTATTAAATAGATGAAATTAAATTAAATTAATTTATAAAATAAAAATAAATTTAAAAATAAATTATTATTGCTAATATTATTACTTTTATTTTAATTTTATTATTATTTTATTATTTTATTTTATTTTTATTATTGTAATTATTATTTATGATTTTAATAATTATTTTTAGTTTTAATATTAATATTATTAATATTTTATTTTATAATTATCTTATTTTTATTATTATTTTATAAATTTATTATTAATATTTTTATTTTTTTTATTAATATTTTTTTTATTATTTTATAATTTTATTAATTTTGTTAAATTTATTTATTTATATATTTAACATAAAACATACATGTTAACAAAATACTTATTTTATTCTATTAATTATTTTAACATTTTTAATTTATTATATATATATTTTAATTATTTATTATTTTAAAATAAAAGAATTAATATTTTTATTATATTTTATTTAATTACAATCGAATTCATTCTTTTATTTAATTATAAATTCAAAATTTCCTTTCATTTCTTCATTTTTTAGACTGAAAAGTGTAAAGGAGATTTTTTTTTTTTTTTTTTTTTT
>Ga0209489_100555_pt1 | contig 71418 bp, 42 predicted proteins | sample SiratrowhiteBW_FD_187527 | JGI IMG/M metagenome (GOLD analysis project Ga0209489, IMG submission 187527) | Root nodule microbial communities of legume samples collected from California, USA - Siratro white BW (SPAdes) (version 2) | ecosystem: Host-associated > Plants > Roots > Nodule | place... | reverse complement strand
GTGGAGGCTGTGTGGGTTCACAGCGTATGACAGGTGCATATCTCGAGGTCTATTCAATGCACGAGTCTTCCGGAAGTAGAGTCAAGTTTATAGTGTGTCAGTGTCTTATATTGTGATGGTGCATGTACTGAATGAAAGACTTGAGTAGTGTTAATATTTGTGTTTGAATTGAAATATTCAACTATTATTAAAATTTTGGTTAGCTTACCCTTGTTTTGTTGTACTTGTGTTTTGATATCTGTTTGCAATGATCGTGTTTTTGGCACGGGAGCAGATGGTGTTGCAGATGGGTCTGTGACGGATCATTTGAAATGACTGATGCTTTTAGGCATAAGTTAAATTTGAAAAATAATTTGGAGATAATTTGTAATTATGTTTTAGTAGAATTCTGAAGGTAGAAATTGTAAATACTTTAGTTTAAATGATTATTGTATGTTGATGAATTTTAATGATGATTAGTAGAATATTTAGTTTTATGCATGTTATTTTTAGGGTGTTACATCTCTCTTTTTAAGAATAGAATATACTTAATAGGAGATAATAAGAACATTTTTATCTAATCAAAACTTAAAATAAGTTAACTTTTATTTTAAAATATTTTACTTTTATTTTTATCTATAATTTTCTTTTATTTTAAAATATTTTACTTTTATTTTTTATTTATAATTGTAAGTGTTTTAGTTTATTAGTGATATTGTCACTAGAAAAATATCATTATGTTAACTACTTTAACTTTTGATTTTTCTTTTTGAGTGTTTTGATAATTCTCATTAAGTTCTTAAAAGTGAAGTTGTATTCTACCCTTTTTGTTATTGGTTGGAGCCTAAACAATTTTTAAATAAAGGAAAGTATTTTTATTTATAAATTAAATTGTTTCTACTTTTGGAGTATGGTTGTTATCAGAATGGTTTAGATTGAATTTGGACATGTTTGTATTTGAATAAGTGAATTTGAATTGATTTTAAAAGAGTGAATATGAGTGTCAAAATGGATAGTTTTGGATTATGAAATAATTTTGTTGTTACATTTTAAAAAACCGTCATTGAGTAAAAGGGATAAAAGTGAAATGAGCATGTAATTATTATATTATTAAATTAAAAACAAGTATTTATAGTACAAGTTATTAATCAAGTCTCATTTGAGTTGCGATCTCTCTAAACCTTTAACTTTTTTCCTTTGACTTGTTTTTAAGTCTACGCATCCGTCTTTCATCAGTTTCTCGAACGGAGTCCATTGTTGGACTCGTGACAGAGTGATGAGTCATATTTTCCCTTATTTATTTGTCTTTCTATATCTATTTTGATTAGTAATTTGTGCTTAAATACTTATTATTTTCTCAATTTCACTGTTTGGGTTTCATTTACTAGAAATTCATAATTTTATTTAATTCGGATTTTTTGAGCTAATTTTACTATTATTTTCAAGGTAGCTTTGGAATTTTATTGGGTTTTTTTTATTTGCAATTACGTTTTGTTTTGTGTTTAATCTCTGTTTGCTTTATTCGAATTTAATGGAAGGCTAATTTATAAGGTTATCTTTTTTTATTCAAATTGCAATGAAGTTTTGAGGTTGCAGTTGTGTTATTTTTGCTCTCTTCGTCTCTTAACTCTTCATCATTTTATTTTTGTGCTTAATGTTTTTATTGCTTAATATTTCAGTTAATATGAATTTTGTGTCTCTGTTCATGCTTAATGCAATGAGTCACAAGTTGTATGGGATGGAATGAATGATGTATGTGAATGCTTAATTTACATAAGAAAAACTTGTGTTAATTCTCGCTTAGTTAATTAATTAGGGTTCAATAAGTTGAGCATGAATTTCTATATCCGATGAAAAGCGAACTGCAATCTGATCAAGAAAGTAATTTGTAAAATATGATAAGTTTTTGTTTCATACAATTTTAGTTCAAATAATTTTTTTTAAATAAAACATTTTTTTCTTAGTTGAGAATGAAGACTATACAAATCTCTAATTTTTCACTCAAACGAAAAATATTCTTAACGGGATAATTTTTATTTTTTTTATTTGAAGAGAATATATCGTTCAAGTGACTTTTGAATAAATTGAAATATAAATAGATTTTTTGTTTAAAAGCATTTCAATTTAAAATATTTATTTTAAATTTAAATAAATTGTTCATTATTATTATAATGGAATAGTATAAAAGACATTTTTTTCCTTTATAATTATTATAACAAAATTTATCGGACTTCTTAAGAAAAACAAGTTTTACCTTAAGACTTGTGACAGCTAGACGGCATTGTTGAAAATTAGCATAACCTCGGTTCACATTAGGAAAGGGGCCATCTTAATACGATGAACTCTTTGTCAAAGTTAAGTCGTTCAAATATTTTATTGAATGAGTATGATTATTTTAAATATAAAATACTTTATTAATTTATATATATATTCATATTTTAAAGTTAGTGATGATAACTATAGGGTTATTATATAAATATATTTTCCCTAGTTTATCATCAAATATTATAATTTCAATATATAGTTGCTATTCTTATTTTTCTTTCCCAATCCATCCATCTTGACGCAGTGTTTCTTTCATTATAGTTCTAAAACTTAAGTTTTGATAGATAAGGTTTTCTAAAATTAATTTTAATTAAAATAAATATCAGTTAATTGCTATAGAATTAAAAAATTGTTTATAAAATAAATTTGATTTAGACAGCGTTTTAAAGAAATATGTTTTCCAGTTTAACATTACTAAAGTAATAAAATAAGAATTTTGATTTAGATACAATGACAATGTCAAACTATTTTACTTTATCTTAAAATGTAGATTATCTTCTATGTAGAAATTGTTAATTATGACAATTATTTTTGAAGTTATATTTAATATGGTATTTTATTGGTTAAAATTAAAAAAAAAATACCCTCATTATACATTATGAAAAATAAACTTATAAATATTAAGTTAGTCTTACTGTTAATATGCATACACAAATTTTATTCAACGAAACTATTAACTTCATCTTAAGGAAAGGAAACCATAATTTTGAATAAAAAATGCAAAACAACACAGTATCATCAGAAGCAAAATATAACTGTTAAAAGAAGTTCAATTTTGATAGTATTAGCATAAAATATGCTGAGTACCAACAAATTATAATAATCTTAGATTTGACCTTTAAATTAATTATTATAAAAATAAACAATATTATCATATGATTATAAAAAGTATTTATTTTATCAATCCATTATAATATAAATCTAAATAAAATTTTCTATCGGCAGAGATAATAAAGAGATGTGATCCAACTTTGTATGAATCTAAATGAATTTAAAAAGTACCAGATTATATATATATAAAAAACTATTTGAAATGGTATATGCAATGGTCTTCTCTATTATCTATTAGACTAGGAGTTATCTGTACGTGATAAAAGACTTAATCACACTCATCTATTAAAATTTGATTTGGTTGATACTTGATGTGACCAATTTTTTATCTGGATGGCTAGAATTAATTTTGAAAAAGTTTTAATTTATTATAGTTAAAATAGATTTTAAAGTGGTATAATTTAATTTATGATTATATATCTTTATTATGTAAGTAAGACGTATGAAAATTAATATACTTTTGTCACCCGATGTATCTAAAATTGCTTAAATTAAGATCTATAACGAATTTCTTGATAGAACCGATATCTCAATACAATTACAAAAGTTCAAAAATTAAACAAAACATGCCCACATTTGTTTGGATAAACTCATTCACAAGTACTTTAAAAAAATATATAAAAAGTAAAAAAGTTAAAATTTTGAGATGTTATTATAGGATATAATTTTTATAAATTAATTATAAAAAAATGCTTTTATTTTATTTTTATATAAGGGCTTACATAAACATGTTTTTCGACATGAATGTCTCAACAATTAGTTCAATTTCTCAGGAAATTGTTGGTGACTGGTGCAGAACCAGAAAGACCAACACATTCTTCTCTTTCTTCATTGTCATTGACACGTCCTTCACAGTCTCCATCAAACTTTTCCCTTCACCAAAACTAAAGTCTTCTGTGCAATTTTCAAGTTAGATTCTTTTTCTTAATATTTTCCAGGGAAAAAAATATGTGGGAATAATTTTTTTTTTTTGTGGAGTTTAATTGTTAGTCAAATTTTCATCTTATAAGTTAAACAATATATAAATGATAAAAGAGTTGCAGATATTTTATTTACCATGTGTTAAGATAGGTATCAACCCTCAATTTTGTCATTTTTTACTGCTTCAATTATTTTGTACGAAAAAAATAATTTGTTCCATTTTGAACCAAATACACTAACCAAAAAAACTCAAGGAAATGACCAAAAAGCAACAACCCAGATATAAATGTCAAAGTTCAAACTACAAATTTTTGTCGGTTCAAGAAAAAGAGAAACGTGGAAGAAAAAAAAAAGGATCTTGGAAGAACTTCGTAGTGCACCAAATGCCACAACGAATTCAGACTTTGTAATTCCTCAAAAGAACACAGCTACAATCGTCTAAAAAAACATTTGACTTCTTCCTAAAACAACCAACACAACCTCTTATAATCTACTTACGTAGGATTTGTCTCAAAAGCACAATCCAATCAAAATGGAAGTTGATCTACGTAATCGAAAGTAAAGACTTATAAATGGAAGAAAATTTAAAGAGCAGAAGATATACTAGAAGGATTTAGAGAATTATTCAAAAAAAAATTAGAGGACTTTTGAAAAAGGATATCTAAAATTCACAATAAAATATTACTTTCAACTAAAGATAATAAGTTTGTAATTTTTTTTTAATTGTTGATTTTGCTTATTTTTATTTGATATGAAACTTTTGAACTCAGACTTAATTTTTAAACTATAAAAGAATTCAATTGAAACTCAAGTTGGGAATCAATAAATTATTCTATTCAATGTAATAGTTCAAGATTTTACTAGTACAGAAGAGATTTTCTACGTTGAATACGTTAAACTAGTCAACACGAATTCATGAGACATAAATTTATGTCAGATATAATATCTGATGTAAAAAGGTAATTATTTACGTCACATTATAAACTAGTCTATATGAATAAATATTTGAAAAGGACAAAAAAATTTTTAAAATTTATATCAGTCAGTGCATGCTTTGACTTAAATTTTAAACTTTTTTTTAATTTAATTGGTTTTTACTTCAAAAAAATATCTTAAATGATGAATTTTAAAATATAATTTCAAATTGAATATGAAGTGTTATGACCATAATATATATGTTTTCTTTTATATCGTAAAAGAAAGAGAAGAAATTAAGTACAGGGAGAAAGAAAAACTCTAAAAGGGTCGATTACACTTTAGGACTTACATGTCTCTCCATTTCAACTTGGTAATCACTTAGATGGTATACAAAGGGTATTTCTTCTTATATCTGCATGCTTTCTTTCTACATTTCCATAAATATGAAAATTTCTAACTTTTTCCTTCTATTATACATTTTTTTTTCTTTTACAATTTGGAAACTTCCTGTATCATGAAATTTCATGAAATTTTAGATTATATAATTTGAAAAGGTTTTTGAATTGCATAATCTCAAAAGTATTTTTACTTTTGAATTATACAATTTATAATTCATATTTTTTCTTAAAAAAAATTCAGATTGTATAATTGATTGATTTTTAGATTGTGCAGTTCAGAAATTAAATATAACTTGTGAATTATGTAATTTAGAAGACACTTTTAAATTCAGATACACAATTTAAGAAGATTTTGAATTGTAAAATCTAAAAAAAAAAAAAAAATTTTCATATTTATAGAGTTGCAAAAGGAAAGTCTGAAGGCGCAGAAAGAAATACCCAATAAGAAAGCTATTTAAATAACAATGGGCTCGTATGCATAAATCTGAGTGCAAATACTTCCTACACCAAACCACGTTCTGACTTGCACCACATCAAAGATATGAAACGACAAAATATCCTTGATGCTTATATTTTATATTTTAGAATGCGATTTTTGTAACACAACTCCAAAAGCCATTTTCTATTCCAGAATTTGATTTCATAACATAGATGGCTTCTTCATGCACCTCCAAGCTTTCTTAAGACACCTCTAAATTTTTTCAAAATTCTCAATATATCGTGTTTGTAAAGATAATTTTGTCTTTCTATATGTTAAAGCAATGTAATAGTAAGAGATAAAGGTGCTTAATACTTTCGGAAGAGATCATTCTGAAAAAGAAAATTTGAAAATCATTTTTTAAAAAACAATTTATTTCCGAAACATCTCACTTTAGAATTTTTTTTTTTAAAGAAGCACTTCCAGAATAAGCTATTATAGAATCTAATTCTAGATTCAAAATTAACTTTCGAAACAATTCATTTCAAAAGTGTATTTTTACTAGAAAAACTCACCTCAATCACAAAATTATTATCAAATCGTCTTCAAAACTTTCAATAAATCATCTTTATATCGTAGGATTGATAAGGCTATGGAAGTTGGAAACTCAAAGCGGTGGTGACAATTTCAACATAATGGAGGTGCGAAAGGTGAAAGAAAATGAAGATAGAAGAATACAAAATTAAAATAGTCTGCATAATAAAATATAAAAAATATTTTAAGAAATTTCTAAAAACATAGAATTGCCTAAAAAGGCACTTAGAGGTACAGAAACAGTCCATAACACAATTCCAGAAGCCACTTTTGTATACTTATTTCTGTAACGCATCCAGAATACTTATTTGGGAACACAATTTTTTTTGTCACATAATACACCACCCTTCTTCTGTAACATCTTTCAATTCTGAAACAAAGTGTCTTTAATTTATTACTTCCATTACACCTACCACCATGAAAGAAAAACATCTAAATTTGCCTTCTACCATCAACTCTACTGAACAGTGATCATTCTTCACGAAGCACTTTCAACCATAACGTACATTTTTTTTACTGTTCGACGCTGTGCTCAAATATAAATATTAAGAGCATTTATGGAATATTTAAAAAAATGGTGTGGTGGAGGTCAAAAATTGGTTTGGTATACAAAATTTGCCATATCCGAGGCTTCATAAATCCTTTCATCCAGTTTTTCGGCCTCCAAGTATCCTGATCGTTATGAAATTTTAATTTCACAATAAATTTCATATGGATGCATTTTAATATATATTTTATGATTTTTTATTTTAGATTATACAATCTAAAATATAAGTTTCTCTTAAATTCTAAATTGTATAAGTTGGAATATAATTTTTATATTTCAAATTATATAATTTAGAATATAAGTTTTTAATTTCAAATTCTATAATCTAAAATAAAAAAGATTGAAAGTTTAGAGTTTGTTTAATTTTTTTTAAAGATATATTGATTATTTTTGTAAATATATGGAGATGCAAGAAGAAAGTATAGTACTAGAAGAAGAGTGTGTCCTTAATTTGATGTGAAGAACATAATTATTAGATGTTGATTCAACAACTAAACAAAAGAATAAATTTACTATCATAAAGACGTTTAATATTCAAATTTAAGAAAATACTAACCATACTTCAAATATTGGAATCAGTTTAATTAATATTTGAATTTACCGGTAATTACTTTAAATATACTCGCATATCATCATCATCTTCACTTGCACGACTCATAAATTGTTCGAGTTTATTATTTCAATCCTAGGCCATAAAATTAATTAATCTCTTACTATTGCATCTTATATATTTTTTTATACACATTCATCTCTCAATCATCCACTTATTTTGTATTAAAGTATTTTTTTTAGATGAACCTTTCTTATCCTCAATCTTGATAAGAATAAATAATTTTTTTTTAATTTATTAAAATATCAATATATATAATATAAAATATGGTTCATTTTGGTTTGGATGATAAATAAATTAATATCCAATGATAGCCTATCAATAGTAATAATAAAATAATAATGATACTTTAATAATTAAAAAATTGATTTTTTATGATAATTACTTTAGAACTACTCCTAGTTTAATTGTTACTAAAGCTTTAAAAGGATGACAATAATCACCTCATGCAATTTCGATTTGACAATCTCAAAATAAAAAAGATAAATAAAATGAAATGTTAAATTGAACTCGAAAAAAGGAAAGGATGAATGATTTTAGAACTTGAAAAGGAACAAAATATGATAAAAGAAATAGTAATTTTTTTTTATTTATCTGACCTCTTTAATGATTTTATTTGTGTATTTCTTGCTATTTTTTTTATTTTCTCTTGTTAAATTTTTCTTTACTTACTTATTGTAATGTCAATCTTCTAAATATTTGAATAAATCCTGGGACAGAAAGACATGTTTCTATTATTATGTTTGAATAGTTTATTTTTACTTCTATCTATGCATCTTATTTTATTTTACTTTTATAAAACGTCTTTATTTCACTCTTGAAGTCAAATTAAAAAAAAATTATGAACTAAATAAATAGTTATATTATATTATTTTTATTTGAAGAAAAGTAGTGCATTGGATAGGGAAACCTGAGCAATATTCAGAAATAAAAGCTGTTGGAGAATAAACTACCTATATCTGCATCTTCATTTATTTCTTGCAATTCTGAAACCAAAGAAACTATTCTATTTCAGTTCTAGCTCAACAATAGAATCATGCACTTTCAATACCCCTACCAAATTTCAACTGCTGAATAAATGCACAAAATAGTTTCTTACAATCCTTATTAATTTAAGATCAGGAATATTTTTAAAATACCCAAATTTTAAAATATTTGGACAGCTGAAATTTTGCAAAAGTTTTTTTTTTTTTTTCTAAACAATAAGTGGTTTTTATGAAACTTTTTAAAAAAAATTTGATTATTTCTCAACAAATTTCTCCTTTTCAACTTATATATAAGATGTGTTTGAGACAATTGATTATTTCATTGATCAATTGTATGAATAACTGATTATTGTTATAATCAAAATTAATTTTTATTTGAATAAGTTGCTAAAAAGTTATTGTTTTGAATGAAAAAAGTACGCTTTTATTATCAGAAAACGAATATGTACCAAGATAGAAGAAAAAAAAAGGTTAAAAATTAATCATAAGTTACAATTTTTTAGATGCGTGAAAATAACTTATTTTTCAACCAAAAAATAACTGATGACATAATTTAAATTGATATCCCAATCATCAAGCTAATTTTATAAATAGGAAATTTTTACTAAAGCAATCGAAATGTTTAGGGAAAAATTTCCCCAAACATGTTCATAGTAACGGAATTGAAGTCTTCTTGCTATTTTAAGTTTAATAACACCATGAGATCTAGCTGACAAAATATGATAAAAGCTTGTCTTTTGCATCGAAACTAATGATCCATCTAAAAATTTTAAACAACCTTACCTAAACAAAAAAAGTAATTTTGATTATTAACATTTATAACAATAGTTAATAGACTATCTGCATATTGTCCTCTTCTTCAATCCAAAATATATGTTGCTTAACTTTTTTCTCTAGGAAGTTAAATTCATACCTAATAATAAACACTTAACAACTAACCAAAACCAAAACCATGAATTTATAATTAACCTACAAACAACAAAATTGCAACAAACAAATCCCGAAGATTATGGCCCCTAGCATTATTTTCAAACGATTCTTATATAAAAAATAGAAACTATATATAGTTGAAGCAACAATTACTGTTACAATATAGTAGTAGCTTGAGCTTCAACAATGGAGACATTGTTTGATTAAATAATTCTCTGTTTATGAATGAAAACTGTCATTACTCTATTCCAAGCCACCAAGTGACAATTTCGAAGAACCACACGCCCTTCTTCATCAGGGAGAAGCCAAACAATTCATTGGAAGGAAACCAAACCCTTCTACATCACTATTTATCTTCCACATTCATCAATGAAAGTGCACAATCAAGGAAGAAAGCTCTAATCCAAACCATAGAGTATTCACATAGCTTATAATTATGAAGAATTCCATAAACTTAAAACCAAAATTTTAAAGACCACATCTTAACATAGTAATGATGATCAAAACCACATAAACCATTTTATATGTAAATGAAGTTTTGATAAAGCAGATGAGTAAAAATGTTAAACTCTGATCAAGTAAATGCTGAGTTCAGGACCTCCAACCCCATCAGGGTTCATCATGTAGAAAGCTTCAGAGTCTCTGGACCCCACCACTCTCTCATACCTAGCTCTCATGTACATAACCTCACCTTCTTCACACCCCTCAACTGGCAAAACCCCTGCGCCCATCGATATGGGCTCCAGAGCCTTCAGTATCTTCCACTCCGAAGGCCCACACTCGCGCCTGCTCGCGTACCCACACTTTCTCCCGTTACAGTATGTCCTCCACAGAGCTTCTTCCAACAACCTTAAACCGTTGTTGTTGTTGTTGCTGCCACTGTTACTCTTCTTTTTCTCGCACTCTAACGCGATTCTCACCAACCCCGACGCCATTTCACGGACCAACACGCTGGTGGGTGTTGCCAGCTGGATCAGGAACGCGGGCCCCACCTTCGGGTCTTCTTGGAAGGCGAAGTGCACGTGGCCGCGGCGGTGCCCGAAGAGCGTGCCCACCACGCGCGTGCCGAGCGCGTGGTGCGTGCGCTTGGAGAAGACTGTGAGGGCGGACTTGAACTTTGAGAAGTTGGGTTTTTTCTTGTGTTCCAAAGATGGCATTTGGAGTGGGTGGTTGTAATGTTCTTGTTTGTCATCTGGGAAGTGTGAGGATGAGGTTGAGAAGTTGAGGATTTCTTCCTCATTGTCATCATCATCTTCATCCATTGGTCTCTTTTTCCAATGGAAGTATCTTCTTGAGAAGGAGAAGGAAGAGTCATGGGGGAATTTGGCTGCCATTATGGTCTTCATTTGGAAGACAGACAGTCACATGAGCATGAGAAAGAGAGAGAGAGAGTGTGAGAGATTTGGGTTGAAGAATGGGTGATTTATTGTTTGATTGATGAGCTTTTTGTCAGGGCTTGTGATGGCAAAGGACAGGCAAAGGAATCTGACAAAAGGAAGGTAAGCAGCCCAACCTACCTGTTGTTGTTGGGAACAAGGAATTGGAGATTTTCAGAGACAGAGAAAGAGTGAGCAAATCATAACATAAATATGATAGCTGAAATAGACAACAATATATAACTATAATTTTTTTTTAATTTAAAAATATTATTTTAATATGAATCTTTTTGTAATGTTAAACAGCTATTGAGAATACTCTGACAAGATTATATTTTATCAGGTGCACATCGCGTTGTATTTTTATTAAAGATTATTTTTTTTAATTTATTAAACTTAATTTTTATTAGGTATTGATTATATATTAATTTTTAAAATATTAAACAAAAAATAATGTATATAATAGTAATTAAATATTAATATAAGAGATTCAATGCTATACCTACTATACGATTTTTATAAAAAGATTCCGTGATTAAATATATTAAAATAGGAATATAAGATATAAAATAAAATTCATTATAGATTATAAAATATTATTGAGTTTCTAAATTAATAATATGTAATTTTTTCTCTTCAACTTACTCTTTCATCTATAAGAAAAATTATATCTTAATGATATTAACATATGACCATATGTATTTATATATTTTTATCTTTCTTTCATATTTTCATACGCATAATTAATCAAGTAACATATTTATATTCTTTTATCTATTTAAATAAAAATATTTGTAACACTTTTCGACCTTAAAACAAATTAATTTTATTATATAAGTGTTATTTAAAATCTTAAGCGAAATTCAACTACATGAGAAAAAAATGGTTTCGATTTCAGCTTGCTTGAACAATGAGATTGGTTTCTTAGATTTTAACTTATTTGAACAAGAAAACTTAAAAGAAAATATCCCTTTGAACAAAATTTAACTAAGAGAAATGGTTTATGTTAGATTTTAGCATGAACCAGAAAAAAAAAATATGACTTATATTTCCATCTGAGTTTCACTTAAGCGAAAATATATCATCAAAAACATTAAGCAGTGTTCAAAAATTTATCAAAAATCTTTTTTAACAGTTCTAATATCTTAAACAAGTTTAAAACAATATTTAACACTACAAATGCTTTAAAAGTTATATAATATTACCCTAGCTCAAAATTACTTTTACAAACTCAAAAACGAATCATAACTCAAGTAACTTAACACATACAATCATTTATCATATTTATACAATTTCAAATAATTTAACTAAAACATCCATTATAAATTGGTTACAATATTTAAGTACAACTACTTCAAATAAACAATTATCAACAATAATTCCAAAATAAAAAATTAACACTATAATTCTCCAAACTGATAAATTTATATTTTCTCAATCCTAATCTCAATTAATCTTAATCCACATCCAATTTCAATCTAGGAATCTAACTCCAACTTAATGTCCAAATAACATAACTAAACTTATCAATTTCTCTAATCTCAGCTTCTTTATTTTTTAAGGAATTACTTAAAAAACTTAGAAAAGTCTCAACTACTAATGTGATAGGCATAATCTAATAATGATTTCTTTATTTACTTATTATCTTACATGCGGCAACAAAAAAGTCTTCAGGTACAACCGAAATAAAAAGAATAACTTTATATCAAAAAGAGAAAAACATATTATGATAAAATTTTATTCAATTAGAATTAATTCTCTCTTCACCATTCCAGTAGAAAAATTATAAGAATCAACTTAAAAAATAAATATAAAAAAACTTGAAAAATTGATAAGATTTAAAAGTGAACAACTATTTCAAATTGTAATTTATATTCATAACATGGAATACAATTTAAACCTTTATTGCTTTCAGAAGAAAATATCTTACCAAATTAAAATCTGGTCTAATAAACAAAACATTAAAATAACTTCTAAATTTTATTTTGATAATTTATATAATTATCAGAAAAATACATTTTAAAAGTTTGAAACTTATATATAACATTAAAGAAGTCTTCTATAACAAGTCAGTCTGAATAAGCACCCTTTAATTCATCTTCTTAAATGTTTTTCTTTATTTTTTTTTATAGTATCATGCATAAAATAGAAAATTTCCAAAAAACCAAGAGGGTTATTAATTAAAAGAAAAAGTTGGATTTGGTAGGTAGTGAAAGAAGGGTGAAAAGAGACAAACTTTTTAATGTGATTTGTCTGTGACTTACATTGGAAAGTGTTGAGAGCAGGTGAAGGCACACCTACCATACCCACCATGGACCACCACCTCCTCTACATTTCAACCTCTTTCATTCATTTCAACACTCATGCTCCCACCAAGCCCCTCTCCTCTGCACCATGCATGCCTTCAGCCACCTTTGTGTTCTGTGTTCCCTCTTCTCTGCATCCCTTTCACACAATAAACTGCCTAAATTTTAGGATCAGCCTCACACTCTGTCACAGCTGCATCCAACAAAACATCTTCCACAGCCCACATGTTTTTGCAACATCTGTTGCATGCACGTTTTTCATGCCCCCTATTGTCACTCTTCATGCAAATATTATGTATATAAATTAATTTTACCTGTCTACACCGTATTTAGTACTATATTATTTTTAAAAAAATGCTACTGTTCTTCTAAAACTTATTATCAATAAATATAGTTAGAAACTATTGGGAGATTCTCTCTTTCGATTTGAGTATAAGCGATCAACATGAATCTTTAACTCTAATATTATTTATTGGGAAAATTTGAAAGGATATAAGTGAGGAAGATCTCGTAACAATAAAAAATATTCAAATCACATAAGAAAATAACACCACCCTCAATCCAAAACCTGAAAGTAGTATATTTATAGATTTTTTTTTATATATATTATTCAACTTAGTCATCATGGGACTTAGAAGAATACTTAACATAAAACAATTAAAAGAAAGTGCAATTTTATTGTAAGTTAGTTACTATTTTAATCTTAGTAGAAATAGTTAATTTTGCTTCTATTTACACAAATTAAAGATGGTTATTAAAGTTTTTTAATATGATAAAACAATTATTTTTTTAAAATTACTTTTTGATATATTTATAAGGAATAAGAATAATTTAAAATATAATATTAAATATAATGAAAGTTATTAAACTTTGACTATATTTAATTACAAGATATGTTAAATATAATTAAAATATTATTAGAATAACATTAACTTTTTTTGTTAATATCTAGAAGGTCTCAACTTATGGGAAATGCTACATTCACCATGCTCTCTTTCTTTATCTACACTACACTTCACTATCACCGTGGAATCTGAAGCGGTTGAAAATGTTGGGAAATTAATTCATGAGATGTGAGGGAAAACTAGTCAAAAAGAAAAAGACAAAAACCGTAGGTATTGGATTTCCTGTTTCTAATTAAATTTGAAATTTTCGTCATTATATGCATGAATAATGAAGAATTTTCTTAAATATATGTTACTGAAACTCCACTTCTAATTAATGTTCTATAAAAAAAAAAAAAAGAAGAAATATATAATGGATGGAGGTGGGTAAATCAATTGTTTGACGGAAAAAATGTATATAGAATATATTTAAAACGATTAATTGGACATATGAAAAGTTCTCTGCCAGAAGAAAAGAAATACACATGGACGTGTTACATAACAAAAGAAATTCTGCTGAAACTTGTTCCATAATTGATTTAAGATAGGACGGTGGATGTGTTATTTTTTACATAAAAGTCTCATAGTAATAAATAAATAAATAAATAAATAAAATAGTACTAATAAGAAAGTAAATAATACTGCATCAATAAAATAAAAATAAATTAATATTTTCTTCAAATGAAAAAATCTTAAAAAACGATTTTATAAAAAAAAAATCTTTAATCAAGTATTCTCTACGTCTACCATATTTATTATTTTTTTTTCATCTATCTATTTATTTCTCGGACTCTTTCTTCTCTCCTAACCTATGATGAGAAACAGAATAAACAATGTGTCTGAGTTTTATAAAAAAAAAAAGTTGAATTCAATTTATATGCATTTTAAAAAATACATTGTCGATTAATCATAATATTTTTTTGAAGATTACTTTAATAGTAATGTTATAAAAGCTAATATATTATTACATACAATATTTTTTAATTTACTTTGTAAAAATTCTTTATGTTATGGGTATATATATACTACTTGATAAAGAATATTACTATAGGCTATTTCAAATGAAAATACGAAATACTCTGAATGCTAATATTCCTTTTAATATATATTAATAACATTCGTAAGGTATACTAAAGTTGTGAAGTTCAAGTTCTAACACGTCAATCCAAAAGCAACAATGTCAAAGTTTACACCATCATCATATCTAAAGAAGCATTGAGCCAATAAACCAACCTATTTGAAGAGATGAATGGGAATAGGGTTTTGGCTATTGGGCGATCATTATCTTGTTAGTGTGAATGATCATTGGAGTTCATCGGATCCCATGATACTTAAGTATACAAAATTCAACATTGTCGAAAAGAAACATGAAATTATTGTTATTATTATCATAAGTTGTCTCGTGCTACTAGCTCAGAAATGATGACCAAAGAATGGGGTACAAAGTCAAAGCACATTTGACAGTGTGGAAAGTGTTAACACAGGACTAGGGATTATGTGTGGTAGCTTTATTTGGTGTGAGAAACCGACCATTCTCACGGATCACCTAACCTTGATGCAAAACCAACCCTAGGACTATGCATTATCCTATATGTGAGCTACGTAATTTAGTATTGAAAAAATAAACCAAACATGTTGTGGACTAGAAATAGTGTTTCATGTGTTGCTTAGTGCAAACCGTTTACCTGTCTCTACTTTACTTCCGATTATTCTAAATTAACGGAAACCTACTTCATGTTGGATGTTTGAAATGAAGTGAACCTCACATGAGAAAGGAAAGATAGTCAAAGAATAATGTTTTTCTCCTGAAATTATTATTACCCTATTACTATATAATCTATTTTTAGGGTAAAAAAAAATAGTTGATGTGTGAACTTGTGTTTTTGGAGCATTAAAATAAGTGAGTGGAATCATTTATAAGTGTTAATTAAATTTAAACTATTGTTAAAATCTTAATTTAGTTATGCTATGTGTATGATATTGTTTTGAGTAAGAGATAGGGAGTGTGAATAAAAGTCGAGGAATAAGTGTAATGAAAAACCATTTCGGGCTTGAGCTAAACATGGTTAAAAGAAATGAAAATCAAATTAATATAGTGGGAGATTATTGTTAGAAATTGAAATAAATTTATACTACTAAAAGAAAATTATCCTCTTCGCCATCCTTTATACTTTTTCCTTGTTCTTTTTTTAGAAGCTTTTAAGATCTTCTTGTCTTAATTCATAATTATTTTTTTCCTTTTTGTGAAATTGTTATTTACAAGATAGTGTTGAGCAAGAATAGATTACCAATTGTCAGGTGTAACTTTGGATAAGTTTTTCATTTTTATTTTCTTTCTAACCGTGCATGTATGTTAGTATGGTGTGGATAAGTGGAATCTTTTGTGAATTTAAGCTTATTGTAGGATGTTTAGTTTGGTCTAATACTTTGAAGTGCTATAAAATTTCCATTCATATTCTCCTCTAATTTATAGTTTTCTTAAAGCACTAGGAAGTTCAAGGTAAGAAAAACTAACTTATCTAAATTACAAGTTAATTTATAAATGAGTAATAGTAGATGTTCTGTGGTCATAAGTACATTGCATGTGTAATAGTAGAAAATACTGCATTTTACTATTATATTTGAGTGAATAAGTATTTGTTTGATTTATTAATTTTGGTGCTATTTTTGAAATTTTGAATTTGTAGTCGCAAGTAAATTGATTCAAAGAAATAACTTGACTTGGAAATTTTGTATATATTATGCTTGATATATTTAGATTAGTTACTTGTTTGAATAGTTAATAATGGTATAAAGAATTGAATTGTTGAATAGAGATCACCAAGGCATAGTGGCAGCAATCTCTATTGATTAATTTAATATTTTCTTCTAGGATCAAATATTAATTTATAATAAACAACAAATAAGAGTGGAGAAAAATTATTTATTAAAAGAAAATTAAGGGAAATGTGTCTAAAGAAAAATATGAAGAAATAATGCCGTCCATTGTTTTTGCAAGAATTTTTATCTGAAAAACTAAGAGTCATTGTTTTGGAAAGATATTTTTCATCTTTTTGTTTTATTCATTGTTTTGTACTAAAAGAAATTGCATTTCCCTACCTATGTAATAAATAAAATCTTTATGTAATTCAAAATTATATATAAATTACCTACAGACAAAAGTTTATACGTAATCAAGAGTCTATACGTAATTAAGGTGTAGGTAATTTATCTACAGATATTAGATACGAATTTTATGTATAAATTTTTTCGTAAATAATTATAAAACATTTTTTTAATATAATTTACTATTACTATTATTATTATTATTATTACTATTATTACTTAAATTTTTTTAATATTTATTTATTATTGACTTAAGTTTAAGTCCTTTGTAACGACCTAAATGTTAAATGAATAAAATAATATAATAATAATATCAACCAAGGAATAAATCAAAGAAAAGATTTGAGCAGAAGATAAGATATACATATGTTGGAAAATTAAACTATCGAGTTTTTAACCTGTCAAGCTATGTTCGGCATACCGAAAGCCTGAGTATTTAGTTACTATCAAAGATTGAGCTATAGTCAGTGCAAATACACTCAACGCCTACCGAACTGTATTCGGCATGATATCAAGCTTATATATATTATAACTACTTGCTAAAGACTATTTCTCTCTTTTTCTCCTATAAAAGAAAATGTAGTTGTATTACAATCTGAGTGAAATAAAACAAGTATTCACACATTACACTGTTCATTATCTCTCTCGTTATGTAGCTGCATGTAGCATTGGATGCGGTATTTTGTTATCAAGAACAATAGTTCTGTGTCAATGAAAATTCAAGCTAAACTCTATTATACAGTACTTAACTTAGTTATATATTACATATTATACAACTAATTTACTTATTAATTTCATTCTTTTACTTGCTACTTAAATAAGAAGCAAAGCCACTAAAGGATTGTTAGGAATGGTGGATGGGAGGTAGAAAGTAACCACCACTGGACCATCCAAGTTGAAGGAGACATCTTCAAAAGCTTCAAATGTGAAGACCGTATTAGCCTCCCCGCTAAAGGTCACAAATTTTTTTACTGAATCGGTGCACCAACCCCTTGGAAAGTATGTAGTAATGATGGCATAGAATGGGAATGATACGTTCTGGGCTGCCATGACTCTTGACTTATTACAGAAAGGAACAAAAACAGAAAACGAGGAAAAGTGAGATATACACGCTTTAAAAGAAGTCAATGCAATTAAATTAGGTAAACGAGTAAAGCATTAAATTATGAAATTATATGCTTTTCTTCTTTCAAAAAAAATACTAGCAGGCTACTGAGGAGAATTCGGAGCATTTAATATCAACTAATAAGCAATTAATGGTATTCATGTTCTAAAACCGGTGCGTCATTAATTGTTTCCCAAACTGTGTGAATCATACTTTGTAAATGAAAATCCACTAAGGCTTTATTAACTAATGTATTATTTGATCCACTACCACGATTTACACAAGCTGAAAATTAAAGCCTACCAAAGCACATAAAACATATTTTGTAGAACCCTAAAACGGCTCTTTTCATTCATGTTAGACATTCTCAAGCTACAGTAGATCATTCCTGGTCAATCCTGAAAATAAACACAACATGATAATTGGAAAGATGACTAGTCAGGATAGATGAGCAACTACAGACTCCATCAATTAATCACAACACTTCACCCCATCTTCACCCCCAAGGAATTTAATCCTCCATAAACATATATCTAGAACTGGTACTCATGATCATGGACTCTTCCCATTTAAGGGAAACACAATATTACAGTCTTACCATTAACAAAATCTGCAACATGATCCTTTCACCAACAAATATTTCAAAATTCGTAAAAAGATTCAAAGGACAAAGGAGGGAAGGCATTTTCATTTTTTTATAAGAAGATGACTTTGTACTAAAAACAATGAAGATGAACAATCATACCTACCTTCCTTCTTCTTCTTAAACGACAAACACCCGTCTTAAGTTTCAAGAAAATGTAAATATGAAAGAAGTTCAGGCAACTGTGAGGTTTAGGGGTACCTCACGAAGTTCGAGATACGCATCTCCAAATATGTATCATATATTTAGACATATATCACGTATCCAGACATGCATCGCATATCCAAAAATACCTAATACATCTTAACATCCGTTATATATCTAGACATGCATCATGCATAATACATCTAGACATGCATTATATATCTAAACATGCATCATATATCTTAACAATCATCCATAAATTATGCCATACATACATTAGTTAGATTTGTATGCATTCCATTTTTGTTTTAGGTCAGAAATTACATTGCATTTCAATCTTGTTCTAATCTAATTCTTTTAAAATAAAATAAAAAAAATAGAAAAGCAAAAACGACAAGACTTTCGCGACACCCGTATAGGATCCACTCAAATTGAAAAAGTATGGAAGATTGGAGAGAGCCACAAGAAGCAATAAAGGCTGATATTAATCAACTCAAAGATCAAGTGGGTCAGATTCTCGAGGCTCTAGCAGCCTTAAAAAGCATTAGAGAAGTCCCTGTGGCCAGACATCATGAAGTGACTTTCTCCTACCCTCCGACTACATACCTTGGGGTGTTACAAGTACAAAACAATGTCACTTAAGGGGACAACGTGGCTCCTATCGAGTTTCCACCATACGGCCTTCCTCCGGGCTACACCCACCTTTAGAATACTCTAAACATGATCAGGTGCCACACATTGTCGCTACCCCCATTGTATTTACGAGCAAGCAAGAACCAGTCCATATAAGGCCTCACACGCAAAGTGGAAATGTGATTGGATTGGGTGTTTCCACTAGGATTCAAATGACTGCTCAACCAAAAGCTTTGTAAGATGGAGTATCTCAGGTGAAAATCATAACTTATAAGACTGCAGAGAGAGTACGCATGAATGTGGAAGGGGCAAAGATCAAAATAAGATGTTGGAAGAGAGGCTCAGAGCCATAGAAGGCGGAGGCAACTTTGGATTTGGAGACGCGATAGATTTATGCTTGGTACCAGATGTGATAATCTCTCTTAAGTTTAAAGTGCATGAGTTTGAAAAGTATAAGGACACTTCTTGTTCCAAGAGCTATTTAATTATGTATTGCAGAAAGATGGCAGCCCATGCTCATGATGAAATACTCTTAATACATTTCTTCTAGGATAGGTTGGTTGATATAGCTTTGAGTTGGTGTATACACCTTGAACCAGCCCACATCTGATCATGAAAAGATTTAGTGGATACCTTCCTAAAGCAATACAAATACAATGTCAACATGACTCCTGACAAGATGCAACTGCAGAATATGATAAAGAAATAGTACTGAAATATTTAAAGAATATACTCAAAGATGGAGAGAGTTTACAACTCAAATGGAGCCACCTTTGAATGATAAGGAGATGGTAGCCATGTGTTATAAACACATTGAAGCTTCCCTTTTATGAGCATATGTTAGGCAGTGTCTCTTCCAATTTCTCCAATATTGTGATCATCGGGGAAAGGATCGAGCTTGGAATAAAAAGTAGAAAAATTACATATGGTCCATTCACGGTCGCAACTCTCAAAAGTTCCGGATTTAATCCTAAAAGAAAAGAGGGTGAAGTTCAAGTAACATATAACATTCCTCCTACGGTAGTTACGCATCGCATGTGCTAAATAATCTCTATCAGCAGGGTTAGAAAGGAAAAATGAAATCCTAACAAGGCTAGAGCCTTCAAAAAGAGATCCCAATTAGGAAAAGAATCTTATCCAATTTACTCTCATTCTTATGACTTACACGGAACTCTTGACAAACCTCCTCCATAACTTTTTAGTTGCAGTGTGTTCCCTAGATCCTCTACAACCAGCAAACCTACAAATTGTGATGCCAATGTTAAATGCAATTATCATGGTGGAGCAATTATCCATTCTACATAAATGTGTTTGACATTTAAATGCAAGGTGCAATCCGTGATTGTCGTTGGGTGGTTGAGTTTCCAGGAAGAGAAGCCTAATATTGAGAACAATCTTTTTTCGAAACATACCCAACAAATATCAAATTGAGAAGAAAAGAATTGATTGAACCAACAAACGGAAAAGTCACTATAATTGGGAAAAGTCGAAGTATTTGGCTAGGAGAATGTATGCTACAAACCTCATGAAGTTCATATCTATTATAAATTTACAAGCAAGATCAGATCTTGAAAAACATACACTTGTCAATAAATATCATAAGATCATTTTTATATTTATTGCTATTTGGGTCACGTCTTAAAGAGTTTCACATAATTAATTTAAAAATATAATATATCAAAAAATAATAATAAAAAGTAAGCCAAGACGAATCCTTTGTTCACAAAAATTGTTAAATTCATCATATTAAAAAAATAAAAACAAAAACCTAAGATGTTATAATGTCCAGAAACTCAAAGTTTTAATAAAAGATAAAAATTGACATTTTATATTGGAAGTATTTGCATGCATGCTTGAAAACCCTTTAACCTTTCTCCATCCCTCTAAAATGAAAGATTTGTCTTAGTAATTGTCTCATCGATAAAATATCACACTGGCGCAAAAATTACTACAATCTAAGCATGTCATACTGAAGTGCACAATCCACTCCAACCATGAGAACTAACACACATTGTTACCTACTCAACCTCACAACAAACCATTGAAACATAATTAGGAAGAGAATGGGTTAAAACCTCCTTTGACCGTTCTCTCAAGAGGCCCAAACAAAGGGTGTGGCAAATGATCCCACTCATACCACTCCCAACCATCACACTTGTTGGGCTCAAGATTCTGTGGCACTTGCTCTTCTTCCATATCCACACCCACCACTGATCTCATCAAAATGCTCCATAGTGACACTTTTTTGGTTGCTCCAACATCACATTGTTTGTTACTGTTAAAACCTCACTCTTCCCTATGTCTAATCCTGTTTCCTCTTTTACTTCTCTTGCTGCACATTCTTCAAAACTCTCCCCTGAAAAGTTTACAATACCCTACATTTATATATATATATATTTATATATATATATATATATATATATATATATATATGCTAAAATATTATTTTTAACTTATAATCATCACAACATTGGAGATCAATTATATTTTATTGTAGATGATTAGATTTTAGTTTTATAATAAACTACTTTAAAAACCATATTTGAAAAAACAATTATTTAAAAAGTATTATCAATGGAATCACTTAACATATTTTATCTTAAAGTTCACTAAACATTATTACTCTGAATAAAATTTTTGTACAATTGTATAATTTCTTTTGAATAATCTTGACAAGAAAAACAATATTTGTTGAAAAACGAAGATTACTCATATTTTGCATTAATTAATAAAAAAGATTTCTACAACTACTAATAATGCATAAAAATTAAACTTATAAATAAAATAAAATTTCTACTTAACAACTCCAACAAAGATCAACCTAACAGTTAAAGTTGTAAATAATTCATTTACACACTCTTATACCATGTCGATTGTAAAATATTTACTGAAAAAAAAGAGAATAATAAAAAGAAGAGAGAGAGGGGGAGTGACCGAATTCGAGGTGGCCGCCGGGGAGGGCGTAGGTGGCGTTCCCGACGGCAGAGCGGCGGCGGCCGAGGAGGATCGATCTGCCCTTCAAGAGAAAAACAACCAACGCCACCCGCGGCACCAGCGTGGTGTCTCCGTTGTTGTTGTTGTTTTCCATTTTTTTTTTTTTTTTTCTGATTGAAATCTGTGTTTCAGGGTTTCTCTGTTGCTACTCTATAGAGTGAAATGCTCAAGTTCTGCTGAGGTGATTTATCCAATAACTATGCGACACGTGGCAATGAATTTTCCTAGAAATCTGTGCTGCTTGCTTTACAAGCATCTTATTTTAAGGGTTTGAAGCGTTTGCTATTCCATTCCGACTTACTACATTCTGATTATAATCGTTTCTGACAATTGTATTGCTTCTAGAAAAAAAGAAGAGCTTATTCTAGGCTTGATTCTTCTTAAAAGTGTATCCCTAAATTTTTTTCAATGTCTATATAGCATTCATCCCAATTTCATCATCAGAGCACATCCTTAATATCTTTTAAATGCCTATATCCTTCGTTTCAATCTCATCATCGGTAATGACTTGATTTTCTGATAATAATTATATCTTAATATGTTATTCCCACGTTATCTACATACAACAGCTTTGCCAATTCATCGTTTTTTACCCTTTATGATGGACGTAGGATCACAAGCTCTAAGAAAAGGAATTGATACAATCTCCTATATAATTGTCTAAGACATTACTTTTATTGTAACTGAATTAGTATAAAACTATGGATTGATCACTGTTTTTTATTACACATTTCTATTTGCTCTGTAAATGATCTTTCAAAAGTGTTTTACGAACTATCAAATGAACCCTATACAGAGTTTGAAAGGATATCCTGCGAAAAGCTTTTCGAAGTATTTTCTGAAGTATTTTTTAAGTTATACCAAACCTCCCTTTCTAAAATTAACCTTATCTTTCATATTAAAGAAAATAAGATTGATACCAAGAGTTAAGCTATACATAATTGTAGTGAATAAAAAAATAAATTAACAATTATCTTAAGACACAAAACAATTCTTTTCTTTCTATTTCATTTTCTGTCTTCAATGAATTTGATTTAGTTTACTAGTATGCTAGCTTTTCACGGTTCTTGAACATTTAACAATTAAAAATAAGAAAAATTAATCACATACCAAAACGATCAATATATATCTTAAATTGCATTTCAAACAAAAAGGGCAAGTTCAAAACGATACTTATACTCCAAAATTCAAGCTTAAGTTAACCATTCAGCACAAACACATAAATGGTCAAAATCAACCTATTAACTTAAAATCAATTTCATCAATGAATTTATGTCAAATACCTTATAGTTCATAATTTTTTAAGCTAATAAACACCATAAAATCAACCAAGCAACTATTTAAAATTTATATATATATATATATATATATATATATATTATATATATAAATATATATATAAAGACAATCCAATACTCACGTAAATTTAGCAAACTTACAAATTTATTAACATGTAAGTACTTTTCCTTAATTCACAATTAAAATCAAAACTACAAATTACTCTATCAAACAGGAGATTACAACATCAAGTTTTCATTAATAACAAAAATTCCATCAACATTTAGCTTACCTAATACAAAACTAATAATTTTTCTAAATATTCACATACAAAGTTAAAATACTAATTCAAAATAAAAAATAGTATTTATAATCTAAATTAGAATCTAAGATAAAGAGTTTAAAGAAACTACAACTCCAAACAGATAATTAACCAAGAATAAACACTCTAAAATTACCTCAAAAATCAAAACCTAACTAATAATCACTCAAATTCCCACTCAAAACTTATATCCTTCGTATCTAGTAAACTTCAACCATGCATGTCTCTTTTAAAAGAAGAAAATGAAAATTTAGAAAAGGAGAACAAAAAATGAACTTAGAACAAATAAAAACACTTTTCAATAAATATCACATACTTATTCAGCACATAAAAGTGAAACTCCTTACAAAACTTCTCTATTAAAACATCATTCTTTTCGTAAAATATTTAAATTTCTAAATATAAATTAATTACTCTCCTAAAATTTGTTTATATTGACACAGCAAAAAAAGTTTAGATAACATCTAAATATAGATGGAGTTTGGTTAATTAATGTGTGGCACTGGAGGCAACGTGGTGTCTAACTTCCTATTCATATTCTTATTCAACAGTGACCTCCACTTGAAGATCTTTTGTTCTAAACATCTTAATATAAATAACCATAGAAACTGATAAAATAATGTTACTAATATATCAAACTTATTTTAACTGTTAATGGTTTTTAAAAACAATTCTTATTATTTATTATTAAAAATAAAACATTTTATAATATTTAACAGAGATAAATAAGAAAAAAATAATATTCATAAAAATGATAAAATGAGCTATAAAAATACTATAAATCTCTTCTAAATTATATCTTATAATAACGACAAATACATTAAGAAGAGGAAGAGTAAGGAATAGCAAAAATTCCTACAATCTAAGCATGCCATACTGAACTGCAAAATCCACTCCAACCATGAAAACAAACACATAAAACCTAACCCAAACACATTGTTCCCTACCCAACCTCACAAAACCATTAACAAACATAATTAGGAAGAGAATGGGTTAAAACCTCCTTTGACCATTCTCTCAAGAGGCCCAAACAAAGGGTGTGGCAAATGATCCCACTCAAACCACTCCCAACCATCACACTTGTTGGGCTCAAGATTCTGTGGCACTTGCTCTTCTTCCATATCCACACCCACCACTGATCTCATAAAAATGGTCACATAGTGACACTTTTTTGGCTGCTCCAACATCACATTGTTTGTTACTGTTAAAAACTCACTCTTCCCTATGTCCATTCCTGTTTCCTCTTTTACTTCTCTTGCTGCACATTCTTCAAAACTCTCCCCTGAAAAGTTTACAATACCCCACATTTACTACTTTAGTCATAAACTATTCTTTTTAACTTATAATAATCACAACAATGGAGATTAATTATATTTTATTGTAGATGGTTAGATTTTAATTTTATAATAACTACTTTAAAAACTATATTTGAAGAAACAGTTAATTAAAAAGTATTATCAATGGGCTCACTTAACATGTTTTATGTTAAAGCTCACTAAACATTATTACTATGAATAAAATTCTTGTACAATTATATAATTTCTTTTGAACAATCTTAACAAACAAAAAAAAAAACAATATTTGTTGAAAATGGTAGATTACTCATATTTTGCACTAATTAATAAAAAATATTTCTACAACTACTAATAATGCATAAAAATTAAACTTATAAATAAAAAAAAATTTCTATTTAAAAACTTAAGAAATCCAACAAAGATCAACCTAACAGTGAAAGTTGTAAGCAATTCAGATTCCGTTCTGTGGAGTATAATTCCATTACACACTATTATACTATTTCTATTGTAAAATATTTAGTGGACAAATAGAGAATAATAAAAAGAAGGGAGAAAAGTAGTGACCGAATTCGAGGTGGCCGCCGGGGAGGGCGTAGGTGGCGTTTCCGACGGCCGAGCGGCGGCGGCCGAGGAGGACCGATCTGCCCTTCAAGAGAAAAACAACCACCGCCACCCGCGGCACCAGCACGGTGTCTCCGTTGTTGTTGTTTTCCATTTTGTTTTTTTCTGTTTGAATTCTGAGTTACATTGTTTCTCTGTTGCTTCTCTATATGGTGAAATGCTCAAGTTCCGTTGAGGTGATTTTCTCCAATAGTTATGCGACACGTGGCATGTATTGAATTTTCCTAGAAACCCGTGCTGCTTGGTCTCCAAGCATCTTATTTTAAATGCAAAGGGTTTGAAGTGTTTCTTACTTTTGGCTATTCGATTCCGACTTACTGTACTCTGATCATAATCGTTTCGAACAATTGTAAGAAAAAGAATACTATTAGCAAAAATGACTGTCATAAATTTTGTTTAAGAAATTGAACAAAAATATAGGTGTTCTCTTTTTCAATATTTCTGTAAGCATTTCCAGGTAAGAAATGTAATTTATAGGTAAATTTAGTATTATCTTACTTACGAATTTTTTTTTAAGTAATATTAATATTTAATTATATTGTTTATATTATCATTTATATTATTATTATAATCAGGAACATTATTAATATTATTAATGTTATTATTAATACTATCAATATTATTATTATTACTAATATTATTTTTAATATCATTATTAATATTATTAATACTATTGTTAATATTATTATTACTAATAATAATAATAATCATAATTATAATTATAATAATAATAAAATATGATTAGAAAATTTATTTAGTGTAGTGATTTAGAAATAACACAAGAGAGAAAGAAAAACACATTAGGAAAAAAAGAAAATCAAAATTTTTAAGTTTAAATTTGAAATTCATTATGATAAACATGAAATATAATGCGAGAAAAATGAGAGTATATAAGAACTATTACTAGTTTTCTTATTTTGATAACGGTAAATTGAAAAAAGTCATAATATTACTTTGTAGCATAATAGTTCCAGTGATTCTTGATTTCATATGGTGTAAGAATTATATGTATAGCAAGGGTAAAAATAATCGCAAAATTATTTCGTTGTTAACATGCAGAAGAATTATATTATAGCACATTTTATGTAATATGAAATGAATATATTATATATGATTATAAATAATAAAATAATATTTAAAAAGTATTCTAAATCATTTTTAAAAATTATTAATGAATTTATTGATGTTATTTGATAAATGAAAATAGTTACATACAAAAAGAATTAATTACACTGACTTATCCAATCGGTATTGGTTTTTCATATGTAAACTGAAAAAAAGAAAAAAAACTTTGTAAAAACAATTGGTTGTAAAACACTTTTCACATATGTAAAAGATGGAGAATCATGAAAAAAATCAATGAATGATTAAAATTATAATTTAATCAAGTATTTTCTAATTTTCCTAACGATAATTTTTTTGAATATTTCCCTTAATCCTTGAAAATTTTCTATCACATTCTCCATGCGATCAAATGAAATGCAAAATAATTATTTTCAAAGATCAAAAGATAAAATATTTTTATTGAAAATAAGATACCCAAACACATTTCAAATAAAAAAAAAAACATCTGTTGGGTTATGGTTTTATTCGTTGGAAATTATGATTAGCCTTAATCCATCCGAAAACATTGGAGAAAATAATAGTTAGTTAGAAAGGAAGAGAAAAATGAAAGTAAAATGTTTCTTACAATTAGTGGGAGAAGAAGAGTCAGAGTTTCACAACGTTCCTTCCTTCACGCCAGTTAGTTAAACTTTGCCTCCTTATTATATGCCAATTTCTCCTCTCTTTGTCTTCCTACACACTTTCTTCTTCTTCTTCTTCTTCTGTGTTTGTTTCAACTTTGGGTGGTTCTGTGACAACAATGACAGACATCACCGACGACATAGCGGAGGAAATCTCCTTCCAGGGCTTCGACGATGACTGCAATATGCTCGGAAGCCTTCTCAACGACATTTTGCAGAGAGAGGCTGGCCCAATCTTCGTTGACAAGCTTGAAAAAATTCGAGTCCTTGCTCAGGTTTTCCTTTTTCTTCCATTTCACCTACTTTATGAATTTATTTTGCTCTTTTCTTAAATGGGTCTTGCTTGCTTTGTCTCTAATCATGGTTTGCCAAACTTTTCAACGTGAAAAATTAGGACTTTGAGGGTCACATATTCATATTTAACTTAATAAGTGATACCCAGTGAAAGATGCATCACTATATTGTATGAAATATGTTTTCTCTGTACACCCATCATCAAATCTCATTCTTGTTTTTTTTTTTACAAGAAAATGATATTCGAACATTTAAACAATGGCTTTACAATCCAGTTTTAAGAGTAATATGATCGTTAAAAATTAATTTTGTAATTGTAAAATAACAAAGAGATATCAAAATGATGAGTCAACTTTTTGTAAAATTTATTGGAGTATACAGATATTATTTGCTCTTTTGCATGTTATCATATTAGAATATTTTTCTGTTTTATTGAGGATAAGAAAATACTAGTTAGACTAAAAAATTTTGACTAGTTACTTTTTAGGGGGTTGTCATTTCAATATCTGTTATTTTTTTTTATTCATGATACTTTGATCCTAACACAGTTTTCTTTTGATATTAGTAATATTTCTGAGTAGTTGTTGATGATATTAAATTTGATTTTGGTGGGTGTTTAAGTGAAGATCAGTATTTATTTTGTTCTTCTTGTGATTTTATCAAGGTTTTAGTAGAGATTGTTTAATTGGTGAGAAAGAGGAGAGAGGAAGCACCACGTTGTTAGTGTTTTCTACCTTGATTTTATGGTTTTTGCAGCTATGGAGTTTGTTTCTTTGCTGTGATTTCATCACTGTTTTGTTGAGATTCTCTTTGGTTGTTTAGAGACTCATGGGGTTGTTAATGATTTTCTTTCAAGTCGCCGTGATTTCATATTTTTGGTCAATTTTGATTTGGTTTTGGAGAAAGGGGAAGGTTGAAGAATGACATGGTTAATGCATTTAGTGTTTCATGGTGCATGCATGTGCGATTCACATTAAGCAAAGACTCAAATCATGATTGAACTAACCCTTTTATGTGTGGAAATTTAATTTCTCTTTTTAGCTAGTTTTTGGGTTCCCCAAGTTTCGAAATCTTCAATAATACATTGTCAATTTTGAAATTTACTTGTTGTGTCACTAACAGTTTTTGCCCGACAAGTAGAAATATTGTAAAGTTGTTTTACTAGATCATCAATTACGAATTCTCCTCTAAGAAAATTTACTTTTTATAATAATTGTTTGATTTAAATATATTTTTATCTCTAAAATATAATCGAGTCTTGTTTTTGTCTGTACAATATTTTTGTATAATTTTTCATCCCTTTAATTGTTTGTTATTTTATTGTAGCTCTTTTAATATACTTAACCTAAATTATTTCCTAAGTTTTTATTTCTAACTTGAAACTAAATTAATTTTAATTTATTAAAAAAATACTTTATTTTTTAAAGCGTTGATAGAAAAGTTCAGTCAAATACATTCAAAGCCTAAAATAATATAAATCGAAAGCAAATTCAATTGTATAAAATAGAAACAAAAACATGTTTAATTTTGATTGTTTTAAGAGACAAATGTAAATGATTTTATAATTGATGAACAGTGTAACCGTTTTTGCAGCAATCTAGGAATTCAAAATTCCTTAACATATATTGTTTTTTGTCCTTAGAGTGCTTGTAATATGAGACATGCGGGGATTGAAGACATGGCTGAGTTGCTAGAGAAGCAATTGGCTTCAGAGTTATCCAAGATGACACTTGAAGAAGCTCTCACACTTGCTCGTGCCTTTAGCCATCATCTTACTTTGATGGGTATTGCTGAAACTCACCATAGGTATCAATTACTATTGCTCTCTTTTCATTCCATTAGTGCATGATTTCCCCAGTGTGATAGTCTTGAACAAGTTATGCTTGTGCAGGGTTCGTAAAGGAGGAAACCTGGCTCTTGTTGCAAAATCTTGTGATGACATCTTTAACCAGCTGTTGTCAAATGGAGTTACTCCAGACGAACTTTATAACTCGGTTTGCAAGCAGGTCTGTCATTTTCATTCTAATGTATTGTTAATCTGCGTAGTCATAGATGAAAATAAGTAAATGATCTTTCATCGTCCATGCACTCTGCAAGTTGTGATTAAAGTATTTAATGATTTGCTTTCTTGCTAAAAAATTTCGTTGTTGATATTTAGTGAAACATTATGTGCTTACCACCATGGATTTTAACAGAATCCATTACTAATAATTGTTGCTATTGCTATTCAAAATCCAATTTTATTTATGTTGACACAGGAGGTCGAAATTGTTCTCACAGCTCACCCCACTCAAATTAATCGTCGTACCTTGCAATACAAACACATTAAAATTGCTGTGAGTTCACTTCTCTGGATAAATTAAATTACAGGAGACTTGAGCCTTGAACTTTATGATATAATCTCTTAATATATTTTGTTACTGTTTTTTCTCTAACTACTTTTTAACTTTCATGCAGCATCTTTTGGATTATAATGATCGACCTGATCTTGGCCCTGAAGATCGAGAAATGTTGATTGAAGATCTGGTATAACCACTAGTGTTTGTACCCCAAAAGTAAAATTCCATAGGGTTTTAGGGTGGTAGATTTTATCTATAAAAGTGAAACGTTTAGTGAAATTTCTTTTCTAGCACACTTTATTCTATTCTCATAATTCATATTGGCTTTGGTAGGTGAGAGAGATAACTTCAATATGGCAGACAGATGAACTTAGGCGTGAAAAACCCACACCAGTCGATGAAGCCAGGGCCGGTAAGCTGCTTGAGTATTATATGTTTTAGATATAAAACCTTTAATAACATTTTAACTCTGAGCTAAAGTTGTTTTAGTTGTTCCTTAAGAATGCTCTATGGCCTTTTTGGCCAATTGTCCAAGAGTTTTATCTTTATTGTCCCAAAAAATGCTCTTGCATGAACGCGTAATAGCTTAATCTTTTAGGATACACAGTCCTTGACATTTATCTTTCAGCTCTTGAATGATTTGATACACTGTTAAAAAGAAAAGTTGAAGAACAAGAGCCCCTTGGTTTATCTTTTCAATTCTCCCAGGATTGAATATTGTGGAGCAATCACTCTGGAAAGCTGTTCCTCATTATTTACGTCGAGTTAGCAGCGCTTTAAGGAAGGTATGTCATCTTTAATGTATGTCTATTAACTCGTACATTCTTTCCCTTTAAGATTTTCAATGCAATTTACCCTTCCTTGCAGCACACAGGAAAACCACTTCCATTGACTTGCACTCCAATAAAGTTTGGATCTTGGATGGGAGGTGATAGAGATGGAAACCCAAATGTGACAGCTAAGGTAGCACTTTCAAATATTCATTCATGCTGCCTTAGTTTTCTAGTAGTGGAAGCATAGTTGAATCTCTAATGTCATTATATTATTGAGAACCCGGAGATGTCCAGTGTTGCAGTCTGTCATTTTGGAAAGTTGAAGTTTAATGATCATTGAATTGGGAAAACTGTAGACAAAATTAAATGATTTTGAATAACTTTTGAGAACTTTGCCAATATAAGATTTACATCCACTTATATCATATTAAAAAGTAGATTTTATGGCTAATTCAATCTTACAAAACTAACTTGAACGATTACGTTTGTATTAACTTATTAGCTTACATATTATAATTTATTCTTATCTTTAGTTGATTTAATATCTCCATCAGTTATCTTGTATGATGCTACAATTGTTGTTATTGTTTTTTAATATAAACAACAAAATGTTCTCTTACAGAAAATTTAATTTCTGATAGTAATTGATCCATCTTTTGACTCTTCAAGTTTGGAGTTGAAGGATGGGCTTTTCTATTTCAATTACTGAAGTTTGTGGCCCGTGATAACCAACAAATTACCAAATTTTTTCTTTCATACCTAGGAGTGGGAGTATATATGTGATTTTGATCTGATGATGTAATTCAAACTTAATTGTGTAATTGCCTTTCTTTTGTTCTTCAGGTCACAAAAGATGTTTCACTTCTGTCGAGATGGATGGCAATTGACCTCTACGTTCGGGAAGTGGATAGCCTGAAATTTGAGCTATCCATGAAACGTTGCAGCGATAAGTTGTCAAAATTGGCACAGGAAATTCTAGAAGGTTTTTTCTGTTTAGTTTTGTGTTTGGTGATATCTTCCGAATTCTAACGGGCATATCAGTTATCTTTCTTTGATACAATGTGACCTATACTGTTTGTCAAGAAGTAACACGTATTCATGTGCATAGCAAATTGAAACACTTGGGTAGCTTTTTTAGGAGGTTAGATTATCATGTTAATTTGATTTCCTTTTTAGACCCTAACTATCATCAATTATGTCATTTTTGTTAAATAAATGATGATATTATGCTCTTTATATTTATTCTTGAGGCTTTCGTAACTCATTTAATCACCTATCTGGTATTTTCTTTATGCATTACTTCTTTGATGCATCAAGGCATTTTCCCCTAGTATTTCAAATGTCTTTAAAGTTATTCAGGTGGAACTCATTTGGCTATATTAATAACTCGAACTCATCAAAATATACAAGTATATGCGTGTTTTGCCCTTCTACTTTTCTCTGGTTTCCAAAGACATCAACATGATGACATTAGCTCCTATCCAATCTCAAAGTCAAGCCTCTTCCAATTGAATAATATGAAATTGGCTAGTTGCAGACGTGTGGTAAAAGCTTTGAGGTCATTTTAATTTGTTTCCTTGAATGTTCTTCTCTCAACGATTCATATAATGAGGAAACAAAATCTACTTTTTCATATGGCAAGTTTTCTTCCAGCATGACAATTGTTTGTAGAAAATATTTTAAACTTTGGTATAATATAAAGGTATGATATGATATTTGATGATGCGGTGTAAGTGGAATGGTCATCCATTTGTTGTTCTATTTATGCAATTTCAATGTCTTTACAAAATTTACTGAAGATGTTTCTTTATGAATTGTTCTCTCGAGAGTATGCTGTCACTGTTAGATCAAAATATCTTTGATACTCTTTTAATCCACTTTTAAGTCTTGATGATTATATCTTTTTCTTCAGAAGCTAATGATCAGGAGAATCACCGTGAGCATTGGAATGAATCTAGGAGTAGAAGTCAACTGAAGCTTTCTAGTCAACAAACTTCACCACTTCCAACTAAACTTCCATCTGGAGCTCATTTACCGTCTTGTGCTGGTATAAATAATTTTGCACGAAATTGATGGTTGTTTGGATATGTGTTTTTTAATGGCAACGTCAATTTCATAACATCTTGTCTGTTTTAGTGCACTGTCCTTCTTTCTAGAGCCACACAAAAAAATACTTATATGTCATATGTGGCTCCTAACTCTAATAATAATTAAGGAATGATGCTCCCTGTTGATTACATGCATAAATGAATTGGAATTCGTCTAATCTTAAAATTTACTTATCATGATGTCATGCATGAGGAATAAAGTGCAATTTTATTAACATATATATATAAATTCTACCTAATCAAGTATATTTTATTAATTTAATATCTATTCGAACGAAGTTCTAGTGTGTACGTTTTATTTCATGCAGAAAAGGGTGGATCTGAGCATCCCAGACACATGCCAGGAATTGATCACAAGCAATTCAATCCCAAGGTAGATCAATAGAGTAAATTTCTGAATTTTCCATTTAATCCTGGATAATACATGGGTAAACAAATTACCTGATAGGGTGGCGAGATTGGAAGTTCAACTGAGAGCAGTAGTGGCAGTCCCAAAAATGCCCGCTCATCAATACCAATTTCACCAAATTCCAGTACTTCTTCATTAGTTTCAATGTCACGCTCTCCATCTTTCAACTCTAGTCAACAACTTCTTGCTCAGAGGAAATTGTTTGCAGAATCCCAGATAGGAAGGACCAGTTTCCATAGGCTTTTGGAGCCAAAGCTCCCTCAGCTTCCTGGAATTGCTCCTTATAGAGTGGTCCTTGGAAATGTAAAAGATAAGGTATTTCTTCAAGAGTGCTTAAAAATTGGCTGCTTAGACCCATATATTCTGCTTCTGCTGTTGTATTTTGTACAAGATTATGTTGTTTGTTTCCTAGAACTTATAAGCATCATAACCTGTCATATACTATATTGGTTCCTGTGCAATTTCTATTAAGGGTTTAAATTAAACTCCAGTAGCCTTTAACTTGAAAAAGAAAAAAAAAAGTGATATTGCGTAGCCTTTTTTTTTTGTTTGGGTTGGTTGAAAGTTCATTTTGGTTTAGAAGTGAAGTTGTTTGGCAAATAATTTTTTAAGATAGAGAATACAAGACCATTGTTCTTTTGTCTTCATTTTCTGTTCATGTTGTTGGCTTGATTTTCCCTTTAGGAAAAAGAAAGGTGATTATGAAATCAAGTAGGCAGAACCATTAATGAATGATATTATTGAAGAAAATGTTATGGCAATGCTTTACGAGATTGATTTCAACATATAGATATTTTCCGTATTATTTCTAGTTAAAGAGTGATGAACTTTTGAACTTGAATCTTGACTTTACAGATTTGAAATTCAATTGCAAAATGCCTTTATGTAGGAAGACACATTGAATACTCATGGATTATTAACTTATATGGATTATTAGGAGCTATGGTGGATATTTTGAAAATCGTATTGCTTGTGGTAAAAGACGGTTAAGTGCACTTATCTTCAGGATCAAGCCTTATTTGCATTATTCCATGGCTTTCATACGAAGATTCTTATATAGATAACGTCATATACGTCAGTATATGCATGTTAAAAATAATTTTTTCTAGTTTTGTTTGAATAATGTTCATGGAGGAATTTTACCTGGTGTGCCATTATGACTAGTTCATATACATTTTTATTGAATGTGCTGGTTTTATATATTGTCTTGTTACTTGGTAATCTAGTGTAAGATAGTAATAGTGTGCGTCATCTGTTCCATGTGTTTAGCTTCTGAGAACTCGTAGACGGTTGGAGCTTCTTCTCGAGGATGGTCCATGCGAACATAATCCTATGAATTATTATGAAACAACAGATCAGCTCTTGGAACCTTTGCTCCTTTGCTATGAATCTTTGGTACTTCTTCTTTTTCATACCCTTTTACCCTCTAATGTTGTGCATAATTATCATTGAGCTCTACATTTCTCCAGCAATCATGTGGATCTGGGGTGCTAGCTGATGGTCGACTTACTGATCTGATTCGAAGAGTTACTACTTTTGGCATGGTCTTAATGAAGCTTGACTTGCGCCAGGTAATGTTTCAATGTTTTTTGTTCATTATTGTTTGGATAATCAGTTGTCGCCTGAAATTAGCAGTGTGACAGGAATCTGGCAGACATGCTGAAACGCTTGATGCAGTTACAAGGTATTTGGACCTGGGTACATACAGTGAGTGGGATGAAGAAAAGAAACTTAACTTCTTAGCTAGAGAGCTGAAAGGGAAGAGACCACTGATTCCCCCTAGTATAGAGGTGAGATTGTTAGAATGTTATACCAAATTCTAGCTTTGCAGGTTATGTATCCGGTAGGAAGGTTAGAATGTTATACACTGATTTTTTTCTTCATTCTATGTTCCTGAGTTTCTGTTTTTGATTGGCCTCGTAATCTATTCTTTGTAGGTTTCTCCAGATGTTAGAGAAGTCTTGGACACGTTCCGAATTGCTGCTGAGTTAGGAAGCGATTCATTTGGTGCCTATGTGATCTCTATGGCCTCAAATGTATGATTAACTACTATTTTACATACAAATTATCACTGCAAAATATGCATAATCGAATCATTGAAACACTTTGTGCATTACGAATTTCGATGCCAATCTCCTTACAAACAGTATCTTTTACTTTTCTTTTGCCCCTTCTTTCTCAGTGTTTGATTTTGCATGAAAAAAATTCTTTTTTTCTCTATTTTTTCATCTGATGTTAATTTATTTAGATGTCTAATATCTTTTCGTTGCCATTTTTGTTTGCATCTGATTATCAGGCCAGTGATGTTCTAGCAGTAGAGCTTTTGCAGAAGGATGCACGACTTGCTGTTAGTGGAGAGTTAGGGAGAGCTTGTCCAGGTGGAACGTAAGTATGGAAATGAAATGTCTGTCATAGTTGTCGAAAAACAGACCACAACCACTTTTGTTTACAACTGTAACCATAATTTAAAACCCTTTTATCTAATTACAAGGGTCTTGAAGTGAAAAAATGTGCTTGTAAGTTGTCAACGGCTTTTGAATTTTATTAACAAATGTGTGAAACATAGGCTGCGGGTGGTTCCTCTATTTGAAACTGTAAAGGACCTGAGAGGAGCTGGTTCAGTTATCAGAAAGCTTTTGTCAATAGATTGGTACAGGCAACACATCATTAAAAACCATAATGGGCGTCAAGAGGTACTTTCTAACCACATGTTCATTTCATATATGTTGTTGTGTGTATTGGTATTATAAATTTTATATATGCAGGTTATGGTTGGGTATTCTGATTCCGGTAAGGATGCTGGGCGTTTCACTGCTGCTTGGGAACTTTACAAAGCTCAAGAAGATGTTGTGGCTGCATGCAAGGAGTATGGTATTAAGGTTACTCTCTTCCATGGCCGTGGAGGGAGTATTGGCCGCGGTGGTGGCCCAACATATATGGCCATTCAGTCTCAACCACCCGGCTCTGTCATGGTGGGTTTTATAACGTAACCTTGATAATTTCAATTTTAGTCCTATAAGGTGAATTTATAAGGTGTTCCAGTAAATAATTTTTCAATAATAATATACCACTGTTTCCAAAATACCATCCTACAACTACTTTTTAGAATAAAATATTATATTTTAATAAAATAATAATTTACTTAATTATCAAGTGATTGTAATTTATAAATGTGATTGTTAAAGTATAAAAGAATTAAAATATTTTATAATAAAATATATTATCTAGAAAAATTTAAAAGAAATTAAAATTTTAAAAAATTAGGAAAGTAACTTAGTTACTTAAAATTTCAAATTTCATTCAAAAGTAAGAAGTTAAAATTTTTCAGACTTTCTCGTCTCAAATATATTTTTTCTTTCTATATTCTTTTATTGATTCTACCATCAGTGGGACGTGTTTACTTCAACTTTAATGTTGATGTTGTTGACTTATCTAAGGTCGAGTATCATTAGTTCAACATTATTTTCTCAATTTATGTTGGTGACTTGGCTATGATTATTTCTTAGTTATCATTACCAAACTTTGTATTTTTATTGATATAGTTATTGTTAAACATGTGATGTTTTTTTTCTTTATAATGATATCATACAGTAGATGTTAGTTGAGTTGTTTTTCAGCAAATTTCCAATAAAGTTTAAGTGAGGATTTTCTCCCAATTTTATCCATGGTTTTCATGTTCAACATTGGCAGGGATACTATAAGGAGAATATTTTAAAAATTAAATTCATAAGTTAATTGAAAGCATTGTTCTGAACCCAAAGAGACTAATGTGCTACATGGTACAATGTAGGGAACCCTTCGCACAACTGAGCAAGGAGAGATGGTGCAGGCCAAGTTTGGGTTGCCACAGACAGCTGTTAGACAACTTGAGATATACACAACGGCTGTCTTACTTTCCACCCTTCGTCCTCCTCTCCCGCCGCGTGAAGAAAAGTGGCGCAATCTCATGGAAGACATTTCAAAGATCAGTTGCCAGTGTTACCGCAATTTAGTCTATGAAAATCCAGAATTTCTGGCCTACTTCCATGAAGCCACACCTCAGTCAGAGCTTGGCTTCCTCAACATCGGTAGCCGCCCCACAAGGCGGAAGAGCACCACCGGAATTGGGCACCTCCGTGCCATTCCCTGGGTGTTTGCATGGACTCAAACCAGGTTTGTTCTTCCAGCTTGGCTTGGAGTTGGAGCAGGCCTGAAAGGTGCTTGTGAAAAGGGACAAGTTGAAGAGCTAAGGGCCATGTACAAAGAGTGGCCTTTCTTTCAAAGCACCATAGACTTGATTGAGATGGTTCTTGGAAAAGCAGACATTCCTATTGCCAAGCACTATGATGAAGTTCTTGTCTCTGAGAAAAGACAAGCACTTGGAAGTCAGCTAAGGGAAGAGCTGGTCCAAACTGGGAAGTTTGTGTTAGCTGTGAGTGGGCATGAGAAACCTCAGCAGAATAATAGGAGCTTAAGGAAACTGATTGAGAGTAGGCTTCCCTTCCTCAATCCCATGAACATGTTGCAAGTGGAGATACTCAAGAGGCTAAGAAGTGATGATGACAACCTTAAAGCCAGAGACGCCTTGCTTATCACCATAAATGGGATTGCTGCTGGCATGAGGAACACTGGTTAACTTCTCAACAATTATACTCAATTATTACTCATTTTTGTATGTTAACATGGGCCTAGACACTTTCCCATTTTATTTTTGTGACCGTTCTTAGGATTAGGTATATGCTAATGAAAGATTACTGTAGCCAAAAGCCTTAGTCAAATGTTTGTTACACTTACACAGATAAGATTAATATAACTTCAAAATACGGGATGCTATTTGTTCCCTGATTTTAATTTTATTCGACATTCCACGAACACATGAGACGATTTTATGAGTAGTATCATTAGATGCTTCTCTTCTACAATTGAGTTCTGAAATTTGATCTTTCTTTAGAAGATGTGTTGAAATTAAGTTTTGGAAATACTTCTTTGAACATATTCATTAGATCCCATAATATCCCTAGTTACTTTTAATTTCTCAATTTCAAGATTACAAATTATTTCAAGGCCAAATTTTGATCAGAAGGAAGATTTTTAAGTGTTTAGTGCTCAAAGTGCACTGTCTGATAGATTTTTTAAGTGAAATTTTCATATCAAAATTTGTTTTAAACAATTCTTTAACAAATCATATGGCTAGATGATTTAAAATCAAAGTTGATAACAAACTTTACTGATCATATATTGTATATAATTATACTTTGAAAATTGAGCTTAGGTTTCTTAGGATACAAAATCCTTTTTACAAAATGAGATCCTAGTGTGTTCAATAGCGGAAGTCCTGCCTTTATTTGTTTCATGGAAGATTACTTTGTTGATTTTCATGATCTTTTTGGTCAAGAGGTATAGACTTAGTTTCCATCATATCTTATGTACAAGAGTTGTTCATGAATCAGTTTATTTCTGGTTTGCTTCCCATATTTTAGTGCGTATTTTATCACATTTCATATTTGAATAAGATTAAATCTTATGGTACACATAGACACACATATATTATAGACTTAGACTTTTGATAAACTTGTTCTCCTTTTGTCGAATGACCATTATCCATGACAGAATGATAACATTCATTGGTTGCTTCTTGTTTATTGTTCCTTGTTAACTTATTTTTGCTAATCATTAGTCTAAATGTAGCAAGTAATAAAATTATCGTTCTTCCCAAAAGATTTGTGTAATATAAAACAATTCAAATAATTATAATAAATTCAGATTCAAAACCAATTTGTAGTTTGATAATATGTGCGGAAATTTAATGCTAAATTAAAAGAACATTTTGTATTTTATCAACAATTGAAGGCATAAAAAGATTTAACAATAATATGATGAATTGTCAGGATTAGATCTTACCGATCTTCGGTATCATGCATTACAAAATTTAACTTCTTTTCTAACAATAATTAATGTCAATTCATAGAAATTACTCAAACTTGATTTCTTTTCTTAACAGATGAGCTTGCGGATTATCTATTAATCGTCAATGTCTTGATCAATTATATAGATGAATCTTGGATAAACATAGGGATCTTAATGACAACAAATGAATCACACTCTATTCTCAAACATGAGCTTTCACCTGGTAAATTAATTCAGTTCTAGATTCAAAAGATATTTTTCGATACTCTTAGGAATCAATAATTGAGTTATGGATTCACACAACAAGTATAAGCACAAAATTAATAAAATGATATATTTAAAGAAAAATATTTATGATATGACATAATATAAGCCCAAATACGAGTACATGATAGTTCAAAAAGATTTAACCTAACCCCAACAACGAGTGATTTAGCTCCTCATAGGCATAAAGAACCCAAACATTATAAGAAAAATGATGGAATAAGAAGATTAATCCAACCGAAGCCTAAAGACGCCTTGAATTTAGCATCACTTTGCATAATGTAACCTCTACTCTCTCCTATTCTTAATGGAAAGTTTTCTATGGCTGTTCGAAGAAGATAACCGTTGAGAGACTGTTTCTATCCACTAAGCAGCTTCGGTTCTTCTAATGTTTTTTCTGTGTTTGTTAAGGTTGATTATGGTCGTTGCACTAAATGCACTTCGTGCAGCTTTAAATCGTTCCTTTTTTATGCAACATCCTTGATTGTTGACAATGTTAATCTCCCTATGTAGCATAACATTTTGCACCAATTGATGATAGAAGTGCACATCGTACTGGACAAATAGTTTGGCCAGAGTTTGACTTAGCTTGTGTTAGGAAGTTGATGAAAAAAGTAGCTTTAGCTCGAGCTTTAAGAGATCATCTAATTTGTCTTGTCTTTAATAAAATCTCTTTTGTCAAATGAAAGGTAGTAGTCATTAAAGTACGAGGTTTGGTTAATCTATATGCGTCTTATCAGACGTAAGAGAATATTGCAATGTTCTTTTGTCTGACGAATGCAACACTTGCATTTTATCATCTTACAGACGATGCATGATCATGTTTAGACTTGGGTGATTTCAACACTTAATTAAAACCATATGATATTGGATTTTTCCTCAATAGCTTTATACATAACAACTGGTGTTAATTGCCTCAATCCAAAAGTGTTTGGGTAAGGAGTTCTCATAGAGCATGGTTTTAACCATCTCCTAGAGAGTTCTATTCTTTCTTTCCACAATTTGTTGAGGTGTTCTTAGTGAACAAAAATCGTAGTGCATGCCAATAGATTCACATAACATCTGAAACTCTCCATTTTCGAGCTCAATTCCATGATTACTTGTTATGCCTGAGATGCAAAAATCCTGCTCCGTCTATACTCTTTTGCAAAATACATGAAACACCTTGAAAGAATCACTCTTGTGGACATGAAAGAAAATTGATGTATGTCTAGAATAGTCATCAATGATAACAAGACCACATCCCTATCCACCCATACTCAAAGTCCTTATTGAACGAAATAGATCCATATGCCGAAGTGCAAGAGGTCTTTGAAACATAGTTTTTAGGTTTAAAATGGCTTTTTACCTATTCCCCTTTTAATATGTCTTGCAAAGAAGATGATTTTTCCAAGAATGTCAACACTTTCACGAGTTTTTTCTTAGAGAGCTTTGAAATATATTTTAAGTTCAAATGTCTTGGCTTCTTGTGTCATAACCACCTTTCATCTTCTTTGGAGAGCAGATAGATGACCTTCTGCTTGCTGAGGTTAATTAGATCAATCTCATGAAGATTGTTCTTTGTCTGACAGTAAAAACGATTTGTCCATCAAATGATGAGACTACACATGTGTCTTTGTTAAAGGTGACCATATAACCACTGTCACACAATTCACTTATGCTTAAGTTATATATGATTCCTTGAACATTTAAAATATTTTTAATTGAAACAAGAGTAGAATAATCAATAGTACCGATACCGAAGATATTAACCTTACCAATGCCTCTGAAGGCAACCTTGCCTTTGGCAATATTTTTTGAGGTCGAGGAACGTAGACTTTGCTCCCATCATATGACACGAACATCAATTGTACAGAAACCAACTTAGTGCCCATCTTCTTTCCATACAACATAAATACAATATGAATTATGATATCTTTGATATCCAAATTGTCCTTGGTTCTTTCCCATTAGATCTTGGAGACCTTATCTTGTGTCTACATTTAACACTAATGTATCTTGCCTTGCCGCAATGAGAGCAATAACTCCTATTCATTTTATGATACTTCCTACTTTAAATATCATACCTTAAACTAGACTTATCTAACACATGCCTAGAAGTTGACAATAAAAGGTTTAGAGCTTTGAAGCTCTTAGAAAACTTTTAAACATCATGCTTACATTATGTTTTGAAATTTCAAATTGATAATTTATTTTCAAAATGGTAAAATTAAAATTTCAAATTTTATGGAGGTATAACTTGAAAATATAGGGCTGCATAATGGAACTCCCTTTTTTGAACACTTATCTTTGACGAATTCTTCCTTCACCTCCATATCCTCTTCCTGTACCTCCATACTCCATATAAAATTACTATTGTGCCCTTAAGTTAAAAATACAAAGGTAAGACTACCCTCCACCCTCTTTACCCCCTTCATCTTCTTCGTTTAGTGCATGTTCATCCGTGGGAACCTCGACCATGAAGAAAGTTGAAGGTGAGTAATTATTTATGTTTTTGAGGAATTTGTGAGTGGATTGTAGATATGAGTGGTTAATTTGTAGTTTTGGGTGGTGGTCGATGGTGAAGGGCGACGTTGAAGATTGGTTTAGTATGAGTCGGATGGCTATCATCCGATTTATAATTTTTTTTAAAAATGTAAACCGGATGGCACCTCATCCAGTTTACATTTCAAAAAAAATTGTAAACCGAATGACACCTCATCTGGTTTACAAATTGAAAAGTCAAAAGTCGCAAAGGTTTAAAAGGCTTCGTAGGCCAACAATAGGGAATGTAGTCAGCATAGCAAAGGGAGCTTGACAACGGTCAACTCACATTTTAGGGATAAGTCTCACATACATCTTTTTTTTTCTTCACATGTTACTGTCACATCCTCTGTGTAATAATGTCTTGTCCTAGAAATGGGAATGACCTAAATGTATATCTAAGCCTATCATTTGTTCTTAACAAAAAAGAATCCGATACTACTCTTAACATTTACCATGAAGGCGTTCTATATATTTTCTTTATCCAATTTAGTAAGCACTAGAGGCTTTGGTTATGTATGCAAAGGATCTTCTCATTTTGATATGTGCATTGCAAAGGGATTTGCTCATGAATAATAGAACACAATTGAAACTCAAATCATGTTGTGAACTGGACTGGGTGAAAGGGATTTGCTCATGTACAATAGAACACAATTGAAACTCAAATCATGTTGTGAACCGGACGCCACCCTCTGCCGGTTCACAAAAGCATACTATTTTTGCAAACGGATGGGTAACAGGTGGACCTCATCCGATTTGCAAATTTGTGAATTGGATATGCTTCATCCGGTGTACAAATTTGCAAACCGGATGAGGTCCATCAACTGTCTATTCGGTTTGCAAATTTCCTATTCTTTTATGAATTGGATGGGGTGATGTCTGGTTTACAATTTACAAACCGGATGAGGTCCACCCGCTACTCATCCGATTTGCAAAAATCAAGTTATTTATTAACCGGACGGAAGGGCATCCGGTTTACAAATTACAAATCAGATTCTACTCCCACTCTCTTGCATCCAGTTTACAATTTATAAACCAGATGTCTACCTATCCGATTCACATTTTCCAAAAATTTATAAATCAGGATGGCTTCATCTGAGTGACATACCAGAAACCAAGGTCATTTTTGTCATTTGTATAGGGGCACTTTGGAAAATTAAATTTTTGTGATGGTGCAGGAAAAGGATATGGAGGTGGAGGAAGAATTCATCCTTTCTTTCCCTATCCAAAAAGAAGTTGTATACAATTTGGATGAGGATTTTTTCTTCATGACCTCCATGATTACTAATTGCACCCCATACTAACAGTAAAAAGATAAAAATACCCTCCCAACTGCATCACACCACAACCAGTGCCATTGCTACCATTGTCACTATCGTTGTTTTCGTCATTGTTGCGTTGCTGCTGCACCATCTTTGTTGCACCTCCGTTCTCCACTGCACTTTTTTAGAGAATGAAGAAGAAGAGAGATAGCTCATTCTATAAAAAAAAGGCTTGTTTGGAAAGCTACTTCCGGAAACTATCACATATATTGCTAAAAGTTTTTTTTTTTTGTTTGAAAATTTATTTTGAAAGCTTTTTCTAAAAAACTTATTTTGGAAGGTATCATTTATGTTTAAGAAAGTTTCCAAAAATTTAGTTCTGAAAAGCTTGTTTCGAAGTGTATTTCATGTCTTAAAAAAACGTGTTCCAAAAATTCTATTTTGAAACTTGTATTTTTGAAATCATGTTCCGAAAATTTCAGAAAGCTTGTTCTAAAATGTTTCCGAAACAAATAATCTACAAGTTAATTTTACAAAGGATAAAATAATCAATTTAAAAATTATGGGGGTACAGCTAGAAATTAGGGGTGCTAGGGTGCAGGAAGAACAGGGCTTTGGATGGTAGCATAAGCCCATCTCCTCAAGATCTAAATAATTGATCGTGAAATTATTGTTGAAAATGTTTATATTTAGGAATCAAGTAGTTTGAGTTTAAGTTAAAATTTTAATTTAGATTGAGGGTGTTCCACTTACATTTCATTTTATGATGTTCATTAAAAACAAAACTGTTCAACCTTAACACCCTTGTGAAAAGAGAAGATAATTTACTGCTCTGCTAGTTGAAAAATAACACTTTTATAGAGAGAAATAATAGCACTTTAGCACTTGTATTTAGTGAAATTAGTGTAGATCTCATTTTTATATGGTGATAGTTACCGTAGTTGACCAATTGGTAGGAACTTGTACTCCTTAATTAAATAATCTCTATCAATATTATTATGATTGTCAATTTATTTTATACGGTGGATCCCATTTTAAATTAGTCAAAACATAAATTAATTTCAATTAATAAAGGGGGATACATAGGAAAGAAAGAAAATTAAAAGGAAAATCAAGGACTATCTAAAAGGAAACCTCATAGAATTTTCTTACTTAAGAGACTATCCAAAAAGGAGTAACACTTTAGAATAAAATTGAAGATTTATTCTTCTCAAATTTCCTGCTTATAAATAAATATATCAATTGATACTACTGAAAATAACTTAAATGTACTTTTGTTGTATGTAGGATATAGTTTAGGAATATACAATTTTCATATTTAATTCTTCAATTTTTAAAATTAAGCAATTTTTCTTAAATATTATATATCATTCAATTGCTAAAAAAATGGTTATGTATTTATCAATTAGCTAATCGGTATAATATTAATAATAATATTTAGCAGCAAATTTTGATATTAGTTATTTCATCGATAGATAAATATTTTTTTAATTAATTATATATTAATGAAAAACTAAAATTGTTTATTTTTTAAAAATGAAAATTTATATATTAACAAAATAGAGGAATTAAAAGTGAATTTAAAGGATTAAAAAAAATATTATACACAACGGTATTATTTTTTTCCCCTTCAAGTTCCTCAATTAACTTAATTTAATTGGAATCTAGCTTATGTAATTTTTGTGCTGACAAAATTTTTAGTTTTATTGAATTTTTAAATGGGTCTCATTTTAAAACACACAAACATAAGTGGGTTTAAACAAACAAGCATATATGAGAGAGATGATCAATGTTGAAAAACAAAGGAACCCGTTTTTTTTTTCTTATTAAAACAATACAATAAAAGTAATGTTAAATAATAAATTATATGAAGCCAACAATTCTTTATGTGTAAATATTTAAGTTTAATATATACATTAGTGCCTAAACTTATACACTATCAACTAATTATAAATAACTCTTAGTATATGTGATTTGTGATGGTAAAACAATAAATTTTGTTTACATTACGAATGCATACCCTATTTTTTTAAAAAATATTTTATTATATATTTTAAGAATACTCTATACATGGGCAACATAAAATAGTTCTATTGTCATCCAATTACAAACCATCATATTGTAAATTTACTAATTTTTATAATAATTACCCAAAAGTTTATGTGACAAATTTATGATTAAATGACGATATAAACCATTTTACATCACTATTAAACTCATATTTTTATGTTAAGGTACAACCCCTAATAGCAAATTAAACAAAATCTCCTCTTTTACTTGGACACTTCACAAAAGTTAAAAAAAATCTAACAAAATTGTAATGTAATTTGTATAAGATCTTTACCATGCATATAAAAATGAAGTACTCAAACAAAAAGGTAGAGCCATATTTAAATATGTTGAAATTTAAGTTTATACTTCTAAGAAAAATGATATTGACGGGAATTTTTAAATTTTAAAAGATTTTTTTTTTGTTAAAGATGATACTTACAAACTTCTTACATAAATTTTGAAATGCTTATACTATAAATCATACATTACAGATTTCTTCATCTGCAATATATTAGTAATTCTTCCTTCATTTTAAAGATTTTTTTTAATAATTTTTCAATCACTTTTGGTACATATTGGATTGAAGTATCTCACATTTAAATATAAATAGATAAAAAAAAGTAACATACAACGAAAAAAAAAAAAAAACTTACAAACCTTACTACTACTTTTAAGTTTTGAGTTAAAAATATTATTATAATCTCTTATATAAATATTCGTCTCACATATATTTCAATTTTTCTAAAATCTCTACTTAAAATAACCAACACATAATAGAATCCTCACTACTTCATTCTTATTATTGATGAACATGTTAAAAATGGAATTCTGATAACCATTTCTACATACCTGTCTCCAAGATTTTGCATTTCACTAGCATAATCTTTTACAGAAAAAAGAAAAAGAAAAAGAAATTAGAATATGCCATATGTTGTTTAAAGTAGATACCATGCAAGCATTCAAAGTAGTGAGGTTCAATCAAGTAGCTTGCAAGTGTGTGATATAATTGAAACTTGCCCAACCAATCACCCTGCCATAGTGGTGTCCAGCTTCTTTTCAGATCAAGATCAACTTCAAGGCCAGTTTCTTTTAGGTCCAGTGAAGCATACCAAGATTTCATATATTATATTATATATATATATATATATATATATATATATATATATATATATATAAAAAAATATATATATATACACATATATTTATATATATATATATATATATATATATATATATATATATAACAAAATATATATATAGACACACACATTTGTATAAATATATACGACTATAAGATACACATAAGAAACATACATTTCCTCGTAAAAAAAAGTGTATAATTTGCAATTTTGCAAATCGAAATTGAGAATAATTCTTGAGCATTAGCTTAAGTATAAAAAAGTTATAAATCATGATCTTTATAATTTTTTTTTTTTACTGGCATTATCCTTATAAAGAACTAACTTCCGATTTATAAATAGAATCTCTCAAATTGATTTTTTTTTTCTTATAGAGGACAATTTCATTTTTTGTTCCATAGTGAGCAATATTTCCATGTTTCTATATACTTGTTTATACATCTCATTATTCATGAATGGAATTTTAATAACTTTAAATAACATTATAAGTTTAAAAATTATCTCATTTTTTTTTTGGATAAGCTAAACACAAGTACCATGTCCTATTTCAAAACCTTTCTTTTATCCAAAACTTTTGCTTGTCTTGAGTTGAGCCATATATATATATATATATATATATAAAACATAATAAAAAATAATTAATACTTCAATGAAACAATGCTGGTTAAAAAATGGAATTCTTACTTTATTTTCCACTCTATTTTTCTAGAGTTTGAAAGTGGGAGAGAAAAGCTACAATTCAACGGTTAGAGGTGCTCTAATTGAAGAGTGACTCACTCATAATACATGACGAAATTGTAATGAGATTCTTTTGTTTGCACTTAATTTTTCTTCATCATTATTTTATTGGATTCTTACTTCCATTACCCTATAAAGATGTTTTGTGCTTGGAATTCTAATTTATTTTATGCTACCAACCAGCCTAACTCTTGAATATTTTTCCAAGCTAGATGGCACTTTCCCCATAATCAATGCAGCATATCAAGCAAAATGGAAGATATAAATAATACCTTTTTTTTAGCAAAAATGGAAATAAAATAGGTATTGAGTTTTAGGAATAATTTCCCATATGGGTAACCCTTTAATTCTACGGACCTCATCAAGGAACCACTGCATTTTGAGGCTATGCTGTCAAACCCTAACACCATGTGAGTTGACACATGACATTTACTGGGGTCACATTGTTTTCAAAAACACCAACACATACCTCAGTACCTTACCAACTTGAGACCTATGATGAGGTTTCTATGTGCCCAGTTTGGCATGCTAACACCTTGTTTGGTTACCTTAGTTTCAATCCCTTGTTATCTCTTAATAATTCAATCCTAAATGGACAAACTAGCCTTGAGTGAATGAGGTTCAACTTTTCTTAAAGCTCCCTTGATTGACCTGCTTGCTTCCACTACCACATTGTGTTGTGCAGGGCAAAAACTGAGGTAGTAAGTAGGAAAAGAAGAGAAAGGGTTCATGAACATGGACATATGTTCGTAAGGTGAATAATCATACTTATCTTCTCATAACATATGAGGAAACATTATGAGTGCGTGTGAGTAATCAACTTTTTTTTTCCTGCAAATATGTTTTTTTCAAAAGCTGTCTTATACCAGACAATACAATAGTAAAAGAGATATTTAGACACGTTTTTTATTTTAAGAGAAAATAAAGAAAAATAAAATACCCTTTTTTATAAATTAAAATGAATTTATTTATAACCTAATTGGAAAAATCTTTTTCATTTATTTTATTTTGCGTATAAAATAATTTTTAATTTACATAAAATGATTATTTTACTTTAATTTTTAATTTTTTTATTAAAATATTTATTAAATCATTCTTAAATGTTTTTGAATTTTTTTTAAAGATAATGAATAGAGATTTAAAAAAAAAACTAATATAAGTTTTTTTAGACAGAATCAAATTCTTATCAATTATGTGATAATAGAATTAGTAGGTTGTAATTTCTTTTTAAAATTAATATTATACCATAAAGACAAAATAATAAAATTAATATTAGTTTATTTCTAAAATCTTCATATCCATATCATTTAAAGAATTTTAATTTAAAATTCGTTACATAAAAAATATTCTTTAATGTATAAGATGGAGAAATAAATATTTTACTTCGGTGAAACAAACCTTGATTACATTTAAGGTAACTTTATCTAAGCACACTCTACTTTTTAAAAAATCAAGTTTTGATTTGTAGTATTGTAAGTAATAATTTTAATTAAGTACTTATTTACCTATTTCTTACCTAACGAAAATATATATACCTTATTATAAAAATAAGTCATAATTAAACCTATAAAAGCTGTATAAATTTTTTCATAAAATCCAAAAAATTCTATATAACCTTTTATATAGGTTTTCATACACACATTTTCTCACATAAAAGTCACATATATTTCCTATCACACTTAAACAATTGTAGTAATTATTGCAAGTAAAAAAAATAGAATAAACTCGTGTCAATCACTAGGAGAGTGAAGGTTGAAGTTATCCTTATGTAGCTATCTATATTATCGATTTAAGAGATAAAACTAATTCCTTAATTAATTACTCATGTAGTATAAAACTTTGAGTGTGAACAGCTATTTTACAACCACTAGATTATATCCATATCATTTGATTAAAGTGCGTAATAAATGATAATATATGTGCAATAACATTATCATTATATATATTTCCTAACCAAAACCATATATTGTCCGAGAGACATCATCAATTTTGAAAATCATTGTTACATAATAATTAACTGATAATTTCTCATAACACATCAAAGACTACTTTACACATAGTATATTTAAAGTTGGGAATGATACAAACTTATACCACCCAAAACAATGGGTTTTTAAGCTTTTTCATAACCTTTACAAAACAAGTGAAAATAAACTACGTACCCAATTTGTGTTTGGATCTTTTCATGCTAGTATCATATCTCCTACCATTGGATATCTAAAATATATTTCCCTTTTTGCCAAGAAACATAAGTCTTGTTATTTTGAAAAAAAAAAAAAACTTTTAGTAAACTGTTCACAAGATTTTTAAAATAATTTTTCCTAGCTGAAACATATGAATATGAGATGTTTTTCTATGTCTTAACCATGCATATACATTTTTTTTATTATTAAACATGATATATTAGATGATGCATGATTCAAAACTTTTACATAGACGTTCTTATGGTTCTTTCTATTCAAAGCATTTTTATCAGAATAGGTTTGAGTTATCATGTAGTATTATAATTCGAATGTTACCTTTAAACCTTTGTCACATAGTAGACTTATATGTAAGAGACCTTGCTTCATTCCTTCAACTAGCTTATCCTTGATTGAATGGCTTAGGAGGATATTAGATGCAAGAGGATATCAACCTTATAACTTCTTGATCACACAAAAGGATGTATGTCTTATCAAGTCTTGAACAACCAGTAAACAACATTGAATACTCTAATAAAAAAAAAAGTTACCAAAATAACACAATAGAAATAAATAATTAGGTTCTTTTTCAATACATAACCTTGAATCTTAAAACTTGTAAGCCAACTTGAGTGTACGAAAATTGCTTAAAATAAATCAATTTGAATTGATCTTGTGATTGTAATTGTTGTATAAGAGATTTTGAAAACATTGATTTAAAAGAGATATTGGCATACTATGCTAATTGACTATTTTTAGTTAAATTTGAAAAATAGTTGCAACACTTTCTATTTGAATCAATTATGAAATTTGTTAATCAACCTTTACAATTAACACAAATAAAAGTTTATAATCAATTATACAACATTTTATTCTGTTAATTTTTTATAAAATTGAAAACCCTTATATTTGTTCTCTAGTTTAATTGATTAACTAGACTGATAATCAATTATTCTGGTATGAAACCTCTCATGAATAGTTTAATCAATTACATAAAAACTTAATTGATTAACAAGTCCATAAAACCTTTTCAAAACATTTTTCCACTTTTCAAAACCATTTTCTTTGATTTCATTTTAGTAATGCTTGTGTACTGATTAAAAATCATGTGAATACCTTGTGTGAAAGATTCAACACCATACAATGATAGCTATAACTTTCTAAACTACTTCAACATCTTTATCTTTAAACATCATCAAAATAGATTGACTTGAGGCTTGAGACACTCTTCAAAAAGAGAAAACCAACTGGAATAATATAACAACAAAAAATAGATAAGGTGTTACTAAAAACACAATTAAATCATCACAAGAGTAATTAAGTAGCACTACACAACCTTTTGAAAGAATTCTTGAACAATCTTGAAAGCACTCATTTTGTAAATAAAAATAGCTCAAACGGATATCAATGAATGTTGTAGTTTTTCTTTTGAAAATATTACCCGATGTATAAAAGAGTGAATCAAAGATTTTATTTATAGAGTTTTAAAAATGATGACTAAAAACTGATTCAAACTCATTTAATCAATTATCTTAAGTTGGTAATTGATTATTCTTAGTAAAAATATAAAAATAAGTTAAAAAAAACTCTCTCTAATTTAATTATTTATTACATGTGTTAATTGATTATTTTCCCTCTGAATTTATTTTAGAATAGAACTTGAAAGAATGTTAATAGACCAGTAAATATGTTAATTGACTATTTTTTTAGATCAGTTAAAAGCATAATTTTTCTGATCTTTGTTTTAATTGATTAACAAAGGGGGCAATCGATTATCTTTTTCTGAAACAAATTATGAATAGTTTAATCAATTACATAAAATTGATTGAAACAAACTTAAAACATTTTTTCACATTATTTTGACCTTTCAAAAGCTACTTTTAAAGTTAACGTTAAGAATAATAAGTTGTGTATTAAAACTGAGACTTGTGAACACATGTAATGAAAGTTATAACACAATACATCTTCAGCATCAACATCTTTAAACATCATGTTCAAAGCTGCTGCTCTAAATCCTTGACTTTGTTCTTCAAGTCTAACAATGACACCACAAAATTTATCACCAGATATATACCCATTTATGTTTGTCACAAATTTTCACTTTTTTGACTAGTTGTTGGTCATTACAAAAAAAAAAAACTTATTTTTTTTTCTATAGTTATCTAGAAGAGGACGTTCTTACTTTGACTATCATAGACGTTCTTATTTTGATTATCATTGACTTGGAAGTAAATTGCTTAAGCAAGTATGTAATGTAGTTTAAATGAACTACTAAAGTGAAAAAGTACATTATATTGATCAATATTTAAATAAAATAAAGTAATAATATATATTAAAATGAAGCACATTACAATCATAAAAAAATATATAACATTAGTGGACATATGCCAATGGATGATAATTTGAGAAAAGAAAGTTGCATTGTTGTATCCATGTATAAGTTTTGTGGATATTAATATATAAATTGAAAACCATAGTTTCTTATGTTGCTCCATTGCTACCTTTTTTGGGCATTGTTATTTTTTCTTTTAAACTTTTATATTGACAAAGAGTAAGCATTTCATATAGTTACAACCAATGAGAATTTTAGTAGAAATATCTTTAAGGAAAGTATCGATAATTTTAAGGTTTTAAATATTTTAAAGATTCGAATCATCACCTTCAAGCTTTAAAAACTTTACAGATTGTTTGTTATCCTCCCATCATATATATGATTAAAGTAATATGGATGGAAAAAAAACTTTAACATTTGGCCCGATAGCAAACAATATATATTAGATAGGTTTATATAAGACCGTTGTGCCATTATCCTTAAACATAAAGCCATTGATTGGGGCCCTAAACTTTTTAGAACTTTAGATGTGTGGAGAACCCAAGCCAGATTTAGTGAAACAGTTAGGAGTATGTGGGAATAATATCATGTTAGTGGAAACGAGATTTGGATATTGAAGAAAAATTTTAATGATTGAAAGGGCATTTAAAGGCTTGGAACAAAGATGTCTTTGGGAACTTAAACAGGAAGAAAGAACAAATCATTGCAGCAATTACAACACTTGATTTGGATGATGAAAATAACATTTTACAACAAGAGGGTAGGTTAAAAAGATGAAAGCTGACGATAGAAACAAAAATCAAGATTTAAATGGATAGAAGAAGGAGCTCTTAACACTAAATACTTCTACAAGACAATTAGATGAAGAAGGTTAAAAAAAATATTTCAGGAATTCGTATAGGTAGTGAGTGGTGTCAGGAGCCACATAGGTTTAAGGAGGAAAAAGAAATAAATTCAAGATTAAGTTTAGCGAGCAAAGCAAAGTCAAAGTAAAGATGGATAATATTGATTTTCTCCATATCAATGAAGTTGGTAACACTGAACTTACAAAAGAAATTACAGAGGAAGAGGTAAAAGGAGTTGTGTGGGAGTGTAATGAGTCTAAAAGCCTGGGCCCTGATGGGTTCAATTTTAATTTCATTAAATAGTCTTGGTAAACCTTCAAGGTCGATATTTTTTGAGAGTGGTGAATAATTTCCATACGTTTAGTTCTTGGCCTAAATGAACTAATGCATCCTTCATCACCATCATTCCAAAAGTAGATAATCCACAAAAGTTAGATGAATACAAGCCAATTTCTCTAGTTGAAAGCATTTACAAGATTATCTCAAAAATCTTATCAAATAGGTTGAAATGTGTACTCATAAAGATCATAGATGTTAAGCAATTTGCCTCATTAGAAAACAAAAGCATTTTGGAAAGTGTTACTATGACAAATGAAGTTATTGAGGAAGTTTAAAGAAAGAAAAAATCTTGCATAATTTTAAAGTTGACTTTTTGAAAAGGCTTATGATTCTGTTAATTGGAGTTTTCTTTTCTATATGATGGGAATGTTAGGTTTTAATTGTAAATGGATAAAGGGATGCTTAGAGTATTCTTCAATGTCTGTTTTAGTTAATGGTAGCCCCACAACCGAATTTATTTCAAAGAAAGGACTTAGGCAAGGGGACCCTCTAGCTCCTATCATATTTTTGGTAACGGTTGAAGGGTTGTTAGGAGCTATTAGGGAGGCAGGGAGGAAAGTTCTGCTTGAAGGCCTCAAAATAGGAAGAAATGATGTAGACATTAGCATGCTACAATTTATAGATGATATAATGTTTATATGTAAGGATAATTTAAAAAATGTAGTGACTATCAAATGAATTTTTGAGATGTTTTGAGCTAGCTTCGGATCTAAAAGTTAATTTACACAAGAGCTCAATAAGAGGGATAAGGATTGATAAATTAAATCTAAAGAGATATGCAATTATGCTAAATTCCAACTTCATGAATGTACCGTTTATATATCTTCGAGTTCTTATAGGAGGAAACCACGCTAGAAGAGATATTTGCAAGGACATGGTATTAAAGATTTTAAAAAGATTATCACTGTGAAAAGGTAAGTTCATTTCTATGACAACGAAAGTTTTATTGTTAAAGTCTATATTATCAACAACGATACTTTTTATCTTGTCCATATTTAAAATCCCTAAAATTGTTAGCAATGAAATCACAAAGATATAATGTCAATGTTTATGGGGATGGGGACAAGATGAAAAAAAAAAAGAAGCTTGGGCTAATTGGAAGACAATTTGTAAGAATAGAGAGTGGGGTGGCTTAGACATTAAGGATACTGGAAAATGTAATAAGACTCTTAGGAAAGTGGAAATGGAGGTTGAGAAATGATGAAAAGGGGGTTATGGATGGACATTCTTGCTTCAAAGTATGATTCTTGGAGGTGTCTTGACATTAATAACAATAACAACAATGAGTCTAGATTGTGGAGGCACCTTAAGAGCATTTGTGGAAAGGGTAAGGAAGGAAAATGCTTTAATGAAAATCTTAGATGGAGAGTTGGGGAGGAGAATAATATATTTTTTGCGATGATTGTTGGATTGGACAAGCTCCACTCATGATAGTTTTTCCTAGAATTTATGTGAACTCTAACCAAAAGAAGGGCTTAAATTGGTGGACTTTGGGGAGCGACAAGATGTTTGGGAGTGAAAACTTAGTTGGAGAAGGATGTGGTTCGATAGGAATTGCCCAAGGTGGACAAGTTCAATCTATGTTTACAAGGATGCGTAATGAATAAAGAGAATGGATGTTTGGGAGTGGAGTGGGAAAAATGAAAAGGTTCATATAGTGAAAGAGACCTACAATATACTAGCCACTGCTAATTATAGGGAAAAAGAGGAGGTGCTTGTAAAACTAAAAAGTTAGAGCCATGTGCTTGGAGAATATTTCATTATAGGCTTCCAACCTAAGATAAGTTACAAAACATAGGAATAACTATTCATAATTCTGATTGTGTGATGTGTAATTCGAGAGAGGAAGTGTGAGTAATTTATTTTTCACGTGTTTGACAGCTAGTATCATCTGGAACCTGTGATAAATGGATAGGTGTAAAATTTGATCACCATAATATTGCTAAAGATCACTTTCTATAATTTTAACTAATAGGGGTGTGGAGTGTTGTATGGATAACAATCATCTAGAATATATGAAAGCATAGAAATGAAATCATCTTCGAAAATAAGAAATAATGTAATACCATTAATTAGAGAAATATGAAAGCTCAATAATAGACTCAACTTTGTTAATAGGAATAAGATAAATGAAAACGCTACTAGAAAATAGTCTTAACAATGTACTTTTATATATATTACAGAAATATTTTGTATAATGTTCAATGTTTGGACAATGTGGGAAATACCTATATCAGAAGTATCTATATAGGTTTTTTGTGATAACTTTTTTATCCTATTATTTATAATATTTATTATTGTTGAAAAAAAAAAACAATAAAGATAAATCAACTAAAGAAAATTCGGATCATATGAGAATTTCTATTTTTAATTTATTTAAATGATTTTCTTAAGTGTTTAGTTGTATATATAGGAATAACTTCAACCTTTTATGTTGAAATATTTGTAGTTATTATTACTATAAAAAAATGTTGCTTCTAAAGGATAGGTTAATCTTTGGATACTCTGAATTAGTTTTGGATACAAAATTGTATTTTTAAACTTCTCACATTTAAGGAAATGTTTATCCCAACATATTAGTTAATCTCCACTTTTTTATGTAAACATTATTTTTTTGGTTTGATAATATTTTATGGTTTGTATTATGAACAATTTGTTATGTAAGAGAAATAACCTTCGTGGATTTTTTTTTTTTTTTTTTTTTTTTTTACTTTTACATCATAAATTTTGATGGGATACCTAAACCCTAAAAAGATGTTGCACAAAATGACTCAGAACATATCTAAACGGATAATGACCAAATCCAAACCTTACCTATAGGGTAAATCTATTGGATGTGAATGCTCAAATTGTACACAAATTTGGTGGAACAAAGGCTTTAGAAAACAGAAAACGTAAACCACTAAAGTGTCCACAAGATATCGAATCCTTTCTTTTTCTTTTCTTTGTTCAAAAGTTCATGATCAATATTTCACTACAAAGTGTGGAAATTATTGAAGTGAAAGATTATAGGAATTGTTACATGGCACATACGAAGAATTCTACATTGATAATTGTTTACATATGTTGATGTGATTGATTTGCATTAAGATACTAACTACTTAAGATAAAGATTATCTGTAAGCATGTTACACAGCATGGGTCAAAACTATAATATCTATTGATAGTGTCAACCAATGTTTATATAACATATACTTTAATTTTATAAAATATTAATAGCATTTAATTAAGTATCATACAAAAGTTAGTGGAAATTATTATAGTTAAAAAGTACTTAATATTTTCCACAAAATTAGGGCTAAGAAAAAGAAAACCCCCCCACAAGGGCATCATAGTAACTAGATTGCTTCTGTCCATACACCTAGCAGAATTACTTATTTCAAAATACCATAATGTGCATCTTTAGCTACTTTAGTGCTTTATCCTTTTGGAAACTAAGTTAATTATTCATGAAGATGTAACCCACAAAATTGTTGATTATGAATGAAGTCAACAATTGAAAATCCAAATTTTGTACCCTAATATATTTTGTACGTGAGTTATGTAACCAAGCATTGTTGTTGGCAACTTTATATAGGTGCATTGAAGAACTTTGTGGTTACTCATGTCATGTGCAGTTACCATTTTGACTTAGTATCTTGGTGGGTAGGGGCCAACCCTCCAATTTTACCATTATTATAAATAAGAACAAGTCAACCACACTAAGTAGTGTAATTTATTAAGCTAGTGATCTATAGTTGAAAACATGGGTTGAAAAACTTGTGAATTCGTACTACAATGTTTGTCGGAGTGATCAAAAGATGGACGGTTCTTTTTAAATTAAATGCAAGCTATGCTCCTCCACTTGTCGTATACCCAAAGGATTAACTAGCTCAATGTGTGAATTATCAAAGAAAATTGATTGATTGATTTTGACCAGCATGTGCAATAGGAGTTTACGTGTTGAGAATTAAATAATTTTTTTCTCATGTAATCATGCTACCCAACGATAATGTAATTATGGTCCTCATGCAACAACCACCAACTACGTGTATAAACTACCATATATGATATTAGTTTAACCAACTATCATATGTGATATTAGTTTAACCAATGAGATGAATTTTGTATGTCTTGTTGTATTAAATATTTGAAAATGGAATTTTATCGTACTTAGAATTTTATAAAAAAAAAAATTGTACCCATGAAATAAAAAAAACTAAATTGCAATCCTTACTATATTTATGTTTATTAGAAATAATATGTTTAGCTCAAATTTAAGCAATAAAAGTTGCAAAACAAATTTACGAACATAGTCTTAAGTTTCGACGAATAGATGAATCTATAAATTTATTAAAGGAGTTTATTTTTTTAAAATTATTTAAATATTTGATATATAATAATTTTTGCTAAAATATTTGTTATATATGTAATTAAAACCAATTTCATTTTAAATTTTAAAATCAAAAAATAAATTTTGTTTGTAAAAACCAACATTCAAACTATGAAAAATTCTATAACTAATAAGATATTTATTATTCCAAAACAACTATAAAAAAGTATAATAATTGCTTTTAAGAAATGTTATGCATTGTTACAACCGTCTATTATAGTCAATTGAAAGAAGGGTCGGGAATGTAATTGGATATGGATTATTGAAATTTAATGTTATGAGAGTAGTTAAAAAGTTATGTAATTTTTAAAAATACCATATAATTTGATATGTTTAAATCTTGATATATAATGAGACTTTGCATTTTTGGTATGAATAATTCTATCTATATCAAAATTAAAAAAAATACATCATTACTTTAATAATTTTAATTATATCAATTACTAAAACTCACTTAAATAATAATACATAATTTGCAAGTGAGTTCTAAATTTTTGGGTTATGCATAAAACCCTTTGAATATGTTTTATTTTGTGATCTCAATAAATAAGAGAACTATGTATATTTTATGACTCACAAGTGACTATGTACTTATGCTAGGAGAGTTTACTTCAATCGTATTTGTTTTCTCAGAAATCAAAATGTTTTCATTTTACGTTATTCTGATATTTTCTGTTGTCCTTTAAGTCATTTAAACACATAACTAAAATAGTGCCACTTCTGAAAAATTAAATCTCAAAAATTAAAATTCTTATTAAAAGAATTATGCACGATATAAAAGGAAGAAACTGTTTTGGTCCCTATGATTTCTGTGAGATTATATATATATATATATATATATATATATATATATATACACAGCATAGGATGCATCCACCTATATCACTAGAACACGTACTAAGTCCCACACTATTTGATATTTTTTATTGGAGAAATTTTATTATATTGTTAGATTAAAGGATCTTATAATAGCAATTCCAAAATCCTATAATAATCAATAGAAAAAAATTATTGAATATATTATATTTCCATATAGTTTTTTTTTTTTTTTACTTTACACAAAGTTCCCATGTATTTTGAAAATATTACATTATTATATCATTTTGTACATCACATATGTTCTGTCTAAAGGTTTTAAAAATATTGCCGTTACAATCTTTAATAAGAGATTTATTAAGATCATTGTAACTGTGAAAAAAAAAAAGTAGAGAAGTGTACATGTAATTTTTGAAAAGATCAGGAGATGCATTATAATTTAGTTAAAATGACTTAATATTTTAGTAATATAATATATATATAATATACATAAATACATACTTTCAAAAATATAAGAACTCTCTAACTTCTTATAATGATTCGATTTTGAAAGAAATAATAGAAAAAATTATTTAATTCATATGAATGCAAAGTTGATTTCTCCTCTCTCTATATCAAACCAAAACCTGCTGAGTTTGACAAGTAGTGGACTTCACTTTAGTATTACAGGTTCTGATAAGTTGCCAAGTTTTTGCAAACAGGTTTGCACCCTTTACTAGGGTTTCTTAGGAGCAGCATTTTTACGTAAAAGGAGTGGACAATTTGTTATCTTTTATGTGTCTTTTGGCTATTGGGACTAAGTGTCACTACTTTTCTTTTTATCTATCACAATACTTCAATGCATGTATCTCTCTATTTTTTTTTTCGCTTGAGTCTTGAATGAAAAATAAATATAAAAACACAAGTACGTGAAGTATCTAATTACTTGGATATTATTGTCCATTGTGAATCTTTTTAAGTTATGTGATAACCACTAATGTAAAAGGTTTTATTTATAATGATGGTTAATTTTTGTTATAATAATAGTTTTACTGTTTGATTGCATTTATAATTATTTTAAAAAGGGAGAACATATAAAGAAAAATTAATTGAAGTAATAACCATTTTAATATACATTGCTTTCTTTTTACTAAGAGTCACATTTTTTTACAATGGTTGTTATTATAACTATAATTATATGTAATATATGATAATAATATACTGTTAACTCTGGATACATTATATTGAATAGGGAAGGGAATATAGATAGGTCAGAGGTTTTCCAGCAGCTATGGAGAGTTATGTTGGACAGACTGCCTACTATAATTAACTTGGTTAGAAGAGGTGTCTAGTTCAAAATGTATGTTTGCCCATTGTGTAAGAAGACGGACGAGACAGTTCAACATTTGTTTATCAATTGTGTAGTGGTGGAGGAAGTGTGGGATGCTTGTGAAAGATGGGGTCGGGACCGTGTCTGTTAGGCACGAATAGTTCTGCCTCATTATCACTATTTTTGTTTACCGATATTAACTAAAAAGGGAAACCACTTATGGAAAATAACGTAGGTGACTATTGTGACTGAGACGTGGACTCATAGAAATAAAGTGGTATTTAGAAATGGGATAGTGGATAGTGTAGAGATTTTTAGTCTTGCCCATATTTGGAAATGATTTTGGCTAAAACATAGAGTTAAGAGATCTAAGTTTTCCTACACCGATTGGATGTTATGCCCTTTAAACTGTTTGGAGTATTTAACTTAACTAGATGTACTGCTTTCACTTCTTTTAATGTCTAGAAGTTGTAGGAAAGTATTTCTAGGTTCTGAAGTGGGATTTTCCAGGAATAATGGTGAAAGGACTTCATATCACATGTTATAACTTATGAGTCTTTATACCTATAATTGTAACACAAAAAGGAGAATGTTGATGTTAGGAGGATCATTTAGTGTTTCTTTATTTAAGGATGTATCCCTACATAAGATTCATATATTATGTTCTTAATGATATGCGTAGATATAAGTTATAGTATGTTTGATATGATTTTGTATATGGGTTTAGATACCCTTAAGTGCCCCCACATTATTATATTTATTTTTGGTTGTTAAAAAAAACAATTACCATGATCTATGTCATTTTTTTAATATCCATTTAACTAGGATGGCCTCTATTCTCATCAAATTAAAGGTTTAAGAGTTTTCAAACTATAATATATTAACTTATAATCTCTAATTAATATATAAAATTAACTAAGCATAATGAAAGTTATTATTCATAAACTAAAGTCATTCAACTTCATTCATATTCATAACTCAAATCATTATCAAATATGTAAAAAGTTATTCTACATGAATCAATCATAAAGTGTAAAATCTATTTCAATATATCACTTATTATAAAATTGTTATAAATATATCACCTATTCTGATGTGTCAACTGCATTAAAATCTGTACATTTATAAAAAATTCTAAGTATAATAACTTTGCATTATAAATCATAAATAATTAATTTACAAATTAATTGGTTAAATATAACAAGTAACTAGATCTAAACCTCTTTTAATTGGGGCTTATAAAATGTTGTCATTATATTACATAATTACTACACGTATGTTTAATATGAACATAGTTAACTCAATTAATTGACATAAAAAAATGTACAAAAACTTCCTGCTTTTATGTAATTAAATGGCATGAGTTGCACCCTTGTCCATTTATTTGATCTCCCACCTTTTTTTAGCCTTTAAAGATATTATATTTAGAACAGGGACTAGTAACAAAATAAAATGGTAGTTGTGGTAGAACTATATTGTATATTGACCCAAATTTATTAGTTTGTTCTTTTGTGTTTAGGGTTTTGAATATCTCTTTTTTATCTCACTTTTCAATTGAGAAAATAAGAGAGTTGTTTTAACAAACTGGTATCACAGCTCTAGGTTTAGGTCAAAAAAACCCTTCCTCTTCACAGCCGCCTCCACTGCCTAGACGCCGCTGCTGCCCAGCCGCTGCCAGCCGCCGCCTCCACTGCACACTGCCGTGCGCCGCCATCTCCGCTGCCCGGTCCGCGCGCACGCCTCCGCAGCCGTAGTCGCTTTGTCTCCGCTGTTCGTCACCGGCCGCTCCAGCCACTCGCAGTCAACAACCGCCGTTGCCCAATCCGCGCATCGCCGCTGCCGCCTCCGCAGCCACACTTCTCCAACCACCGTAATCGTGCAAGACGCCACAGTTGTGGTTCTCCGTATTTTGTCATTTGTTTCGGTATTTGATTGTTGGTTCGTGGCTCTGTATTTGAAAGAAAACGTCGTCCAAATTTGATATTGAGAGGTTTGATGGGAAGACGAGTTTTGCACTTTGGCAAGTGCGGATGGCCGCCATATTGTCCACCCTTGGCATCAAGGATGCCATCTATGGTAGAGAAGTCGATGCGGAAATGACAGATAAGAAGTGAAAGGAAATGGATGATAAGGCTCTTTCCACTATTCAGTTGTGTTTAAGTGATGCAACACTTCAAGAGGTTCTCTCGGAAACGACCACTATGGGTTTGTGGAAGAAGTTGGAGGAGACGTATATGAAGAAGTCTTTAACAAATCGGTTGCGGTTGAAGCTACGCCTCTACACTTTTCATATGGTTGAAGGTACATCTATTTCTGATCATATTACGGAGTTTACCTCCATCTTGAATGATTTGGGAAAGTTAGATGTCAAGGTAGAGGATGAGGACCAGGCTTTGTTGTTATTGTATTCTTTGCCTACACAATATAAGTCACTTAGGGACATGATGATTTATGGTAGGGAGAAAATTTCTCTTGAGGATGTGAAGGGTAACCTGCAAGCCAAATTACACTTGGATAATGAGATGACCAGCGTTGATAAAGGCAGTCAAGGTGTTGGTTTAGTGGCCGAACGAGGGAGGCCTAAGGATAAAACCCCGATGGGAAGTAGAGGTCGGTCAAAGTCAAAGCACAAGAATCTTACATGCAATTATTGTAAGAAGAAGGGACATATAAATACCAATTTTTTTATTTTGCAGAATAAACAAAAGGGTCGTGGAGGTGTTGCTTCAGAAGAGGTCAATGTGGCCAAGGATGATGACACATATGATGTTCTTTGTGTGGTTGATAATTGTGTCAATGATGAGAATGCTTGAATTATGGACTCGGGTGCTTATCAACACATGACTCCGAATAGGGATTGGTTTGAGACATATGAGCCTTCAAGTGGAAAGGTTCTTATGGGAAATAATCATTTGTGCAAGGTTGCAGGTGTGGGCTCTGTGAAGATTAAATTCTATGATGGAAAGATATGAAAGTTGACGGGTGTGAGACATATACCCGATTTGAGTAAGAATCTGATTTCTTTAGGGTTTCTTGAAGAGAAGGGATGTAAGTTTCAAAGTGATGGTGGAGTTCTTCGTGTTTCAAAGGGAGCTCTCACCATTATGAGAGGAAAGAGAGTTGGAAATCTCTATTTCTTGCAAGGGTCCACAGTCACAGGCTCGGTCTCCATTGCGAGCTCGGATCCTACCTCGGATGTTAATGTTACGAAGTTGTGGCATATGAGGTTGGGACATATGAGTGAGCGGGGAATGACCATTTTGAGTAAGAGAGACTTGTTGTGTGGTCAATGCACAAGTAGCTTGGAGTTTTGTGAGCATTGTGTATTTGGCAAGCAAAAGAGATTGAGCTTCTCAACAGCCATTACCGGACCAAGGAAACGCTGGATTACATCCATTCGGATCTTTGAGGACCTTCTCGTGTGCCATCAAAAGGTAATGGTTCTCGCTATATGCTTACTTTCATTGATGATTTTTCAAGAAATGTTTGGGCTTATTTCTTGAAGGAGAAAAGTGAGGCCTTTAAAGTGTTCAAGGAATGGAAGACACTTTTGGAAAATCAGACTGGAAAGAAGATCAAGAGGTTGAGGACTGATAATGATTTAGAATTTTGTAACTACCAATTTGATGAGTTTTGTAAAGTCGAAGGAATTGCTAGGCACAAAACAGTGGTTAATACTCCACAACAAAATGGATTTGCAGAAAGAATGAACCGTACATTGCTTGAAAGGGCTCGTTGTATGCTTTCCAATGCGGGTCCTGGCAAGGAGTTTTGGGCGGAAGCGATTAGCACGGGTGCTATTTGGTGAATCGATCTCCCAACACTTTCATAGAGTGCAAAACACCCGAAGAAGTATGGTCGGGTAAGCCGACTGATTATTCAAACTTAAGGGTGTTTGGCTGTCCTGCTTATGTTCATGTAAATGAAGGGAAGTTGGAGGCAAGAGCAAAGAAGGGCGTTTTTGTTGGGTATCCCATGAATGTGAATGGGTACAAGGTGTGGTGTCTCACATCTTCTAAATTTCTCATTTCAAGCGATGTCACTTTTGATGAGTCGGCTATGTTGAAATCCAAGGATGTTGTGCTCAAGCCGACCATTATGGAGAATGAGAAGATTGACAAGAAGGTGGAGTTAGAGGTGTCGGTCCAACAAAGTGATGAAGAAGAGGCTATACCACATGAAGATGCTCATTTGGAAGAACAAGAAGTTGAAGAGCAACCATATTTGTTGGCAAGACATCGTAAAAGAAGAGAAATTAGAAAACTAGTGAGATATGCTGATTTTGCTTATTGTTTTGCAGCTCCCGAAGAGGTGGAGTATAGTGAACCATCATCTTACAAAGAAGCTATTTCTTCCAAAAATGCAACGGATTGGGTTTCCGCCATGAATGAAGAGCTTCAATCGTTAGAAAGAAATCACACTTGGGCTCTTGTGAAGCCACCTAGTGGTAAGAAGATTGTGGGTTGCAAGTGGGTTTTCAAGAAGAAGGTAGATGGTTCAAGACCAGAAAGTCTTCGGTATAAGGCAAGACTTGTGGCGAAGGATTATAGTCAAATTCAAGGTGTGGACTTCAATGAAGTATTTTCTCCTGTTGTCAAGCATACCTCCATTCGAGTTTTGCTCTCTTTGGTGGCAATCAAGGATTTGGAGTTAGAGTAGTTAGATGTGAAAACTGCTTTCTTACATGGTGATTTAGAAGAGCAAATTTGCATAAAGCAACCAGAGGGTTTTGAAGTTGTGGGAAAGGAGAATCATGTATATTTGTTGAAGAAGTAACTCTATGGCCTCAAGCAATCACCTCGGCAATGGTACAAGAAATTTGACTCATTCATGGTTAGTATAAATTTTTCCCGCTCTAATTATGATAGTTGTGTCTACTTCAAGAAGTTGAGTAGCAGAGAATTTATCTACTTGTTGCTCTATGTTGATGATATGTTGATTGTTGCTTCCAATATGGAAGTAATTGTGAGATTGAAAGAGCAACTTGGTTCGACATTTGAGTTGAAAGATTTAGGGGCCGCCAAAAGAATCCTTGGCATGGAAATATCAAGGGACCGGCCCAATCAAAACTCTTTCTCTAACAAAAGGAGTTTACGGGAAAGGTAATCCGTCGTTTTGGCATGGAGAAAGCCAAGATTGTTTCCACCCCTCTTGCAACACATTTCAAGCTTTCAGCTGCTATGAGTCCTAAGTCCGAACATGAGAAGAAGTAAATGGAAAATATTCCATACTCAAGTGCAGTTGGGAGTCTTATGTACTTGATGGTGTGTACTAGACCCAACGTAACTCAAGCCATTAGTGTGGTGAGTAGGTACCTTGCTTGTCCTGGAAGAGGACATGGGGAAGCGGTAAAATGGATCTTTCGCTACTTGAAAGGTACCCTTAATGCTCATTTGGAGTTTGGAGGAAATGGGATACTAACGGGTTATGTGGATTCGGATTTTGGTGGTGATTTAGATAAGAGGAGGTCTTTGACGGATTATGTTTTTACTCTTGGAGGGTGTGCAATTAGTTGGAAGTCAACACTTCAATCCACTGTTGCACTCTCTAGCACGGAAGCAGAGTACATGGCAATCACGAAGGCTATTAAGGAGGCTATTTGGCTCAAGGCATTTCTTGGTGAGATTAATTCTCTTGGTGATCCTATCATGGTATTTTGTGACAACCAAAGTGTCATTCATTTGACAAATGACCGGATGTTCCATGAGAGGACTAAGCACATTGATACGGTATCACTTTGTGCGTGATGTGATTTCTGAAGGTAATGTGCTTGTGAAGAAGATTAGCACCGAAGAGAATCCAGCTGATATGTTCACAAAGCCTCTTCCCATTGCAAAGTTCAAGTTTTGCTCAAAGACAATTTCAGTCTTTTGTCAGTTTGTTTTTTAGTTTGGTTTAGTTAATTTTATGTTTATTTTCTAGTTGTGCAATTCGGCTCAAGGTGGAGATTGTTATATGTTGACCCGAATTTACTAGTTTGCCCTTTTGTGTTTAGGGTTTTGAATATCCCTTTTTGGTATCTCACTTTTCAATTGAGAAAATAAAAGAGTCATTTTAACATATATAAATTTAATAAATTTAATGTAATAAATGAAAAAATTGATTTTCATTACTAATGCACTATTGTTTAAAGACTTAGAAAACCTTTTTGTGTAATGAGTAAAATCACTTAGTCGATTTGATCATGTAGAGATATAATAAGTAATTTCTAATGATGTTTTGAAAATATTTTGTTAGAAGTTTAAATACTTAATTCTAAATTATTTTAAAAGATGCACTTATTTGTGAATTTATAAGTGAAATAAATTTTGTTTTCCTAGTTATCAAACAATTGGTTATGTATTTTTGTGTTTAAGATTTCTTGTTGCCAAAGAGTAAATATGATGACAGCATGAGCACAAAGAAAATTAATAAACACACATAACTTTAAAGAGGGCAACTAGAAGAATGACAAGGAATATGTTATTTTTTTTAAAAGATAAATTTTTGTTTCTTTATTTTGTATATCTTAGACATAAATTATAGTATTTGTCAGACTTGAAGACTTTAAGATGTTAAAGTTCTAAAGAGATGGTGTTTTGTTGATTAAGAATGAAGATGAAGATGTTGTATATGTGTATAGAATGTTTTAGCTTTTATGTAATCATTATCTGGATCTCTCAGAGAAAGGTATTCACAAGATTAGCATACAACCAATTTAAAATGAGTTAAAATACTTTTTTAAAATAGAAAAATTATTTTAAAATTTTTTAAAATAAAACAATTGATTATATTTTAATTTAATTAATTAAATTGTTTTTAATGAAGATCAAAATATAATAGTCGATGATATTAGTAATAATCGATTAAACTAAAGAATCACTTTAATATTTTTGGAGTTCTTAGTGAAATAATCAATTACATCTTTTCATGATCGATTAAGTAAACTCCAGTAGTAATTGTTGAATTAATTTAATCAATTAACACACTTTTTAATTAATTAAAACTGAAATTATTTTTGACAGACTTACATAGAATAATTGATTAATACTTAATATAATCGATTAATAGTGTCAGAAGTTATTTTCAATCATTGGTTTTCAAATATATAAATAGAGCATTTGACTTTATGTTTTGCATAAGCATTCAAAGTAATTTTTCTAGAATTCTAAGCTTTCTTAACTCATTCTTGTGCTATAAAGATTTGAATTAAGGTTGTGTATTTGATGATCTTTAGAGTGTTTATGTTGTGAGAAAGTTTAGTAAATTAATTTTTTCCTTTGATACTGTAATTTGTTTGGTCAAGTATTATTGTAGTACTTCGTGATAAGTTATATATCCTCTTAGGTGTTAAGAGTTGATAATACTAATATCCTTTTGGTATCAAGGGTTGTTGTATATTCTCTTGAAAATGTTCAAGAGCTGACTGTTGTGAAAGTTAGTGGAATCAACAATTCTAAGGTTGAATTGATAAGACTGGATGTATGATTGAAGGGTCTAAACCATTATAAATCTCTTTGTGCTTTCTTTTCTTGTTTATATTGTTTTAGTTTTGTTATACCCAATTCTTGAATCAATTTTGATTTCACTTATCTTATCTTCATAAGTTTGAAAATAATTTAAAGAAATTAAGTTTTCCATAAAAGACATGTGAAGTGGCTGCAACATTCACATACAATTGAAATTGACATATGTAAGTAATTACATAAGCACATGGTTTTCAAAGTGACATGTTGAAGGTAGAAACTCTTCATGTGATTTCTCCTCTCCTTTTGGATGCCCAATATCTTAAAGGTCATGTAAATTAGTTACAACTATCACATATGCTTAAAAGTGATATATGTTTAAGGGAATACTCTTATACATGTGCCTTTTCATGTCTCTAACCTTTCATTCTTATAATCCTAGGGTATTATATAATTTCTTTGATGAATTTAAAATATTATAATCACTAAAATTTGCAAGCATCTTTTTTCTTTTATTTCTTTTCCAAATTATATTTGTCTCCCTCTTGCAAATCTCTCATGAAACTTCTCTATTTCTTTCTTGTTGTGCTTCTTGTTTGTATCCTTAATTCTTGAAATTCCTTTTCTTCTTCTTTAGGTTATTCTCCAATCTTATTTACATCACAACAATATTTATATATGTAGTAACATAATCATAAATTATTTGTATAATTAAAATTAAAGTATAACGGATAAGTATATACATTCAAGATTCAATTACTATCTAAGCATGCATTTACAAAAACAAATGTTTTACAACATTCATATTCAATCTTGAAATGAAACTAAAGAATTGTGTAGTGAATTAATTGAGTTAATCATATTACATTTGATTACATGTATTTGTTAAGTCATTAGACAATACTATATGATATAATACTCATTAAAATATCTCATGATAGGAGAGTCTATAAGTTTTATGATAAAAAATATTATAAGACTAGTTAAAGGATATAACAAAGCTCAATTGCGTGCACAAATCAAAGGTTAAAGGATCAACAATATGTAGTCTCAATCTGCTAGACAATCATGCAAACTAGTTGAAATCATTAGGATAAACAATCCAACAATGCAAGGTCATACTAGACGAACCTGTAGCACATGATCAAACTAAATGATATAGTCAAACGCTCATTGAAGACTAAACACACTAGACAATTTGGTCATCACTTTCATATCAAACGATCAAGGTCGTCATTCTCACGATAGACAATCTATAATGACAAGGAGTTTCAAAACTAAATAGATTTTGAACTTTTAATAATAATAATAATAATAATAATAATAATAATAATAATAATAATAATAATAATAATAATAATAATAATAATAATGATTATGATGATAAGAAGAATAAGAAAATAATAATTATAATAATAAAATAATAATAATAATGATAATGATAAGAAGAAGAATAACAAGAATAAACCTTAGTAATATTTACTTAGTGAAGTCACCCAATGAACTTAATTTATTATCTCTTTGAAAATTTCTTTGTTACATTGAGATCTTAATATTAAGAAGAGATTGAAAAAGAATAATTAAGAGTGGTTTGTGTAGTCTATGTAATTATGAGTGATTTGTATACTCCTTTTAAAGTATAAATGAAATGAGTGGACAAAGTGTTACTTTGAGAAACACAAGTATAATTTAAAAAACAAAATATATGTTTCAAATTTTAAAAGAATTCTTGTAAAGATGGAAGATTTTTTTATAAATATCTTTACTTCAGCTTTAAATAATTAAATAAGAACGAATAGGATAACTACTTTTACTATAAAAGTGGCAAATATTTGACACTCCTTGCTAATTTTTATGATTAGTGATATTTGAAAATCTATAATTCCTAATTAAAAAAGAATTAATACAATAACTAATAGCATAAAAAAATTCTTAATAATTAAGTAAAAATTGATTATAATTAGTGAAATATTTTAAAAAATTATCTTAACAAAGAACTAGATGTAATCCTTAAATTTTAATAAACTTTAATAAAGTTTCGTGTTATTTTATTTCATCATTAAACAATATATCATTTAGCAACAAAAAGTCCAAGATTATATTCAATCCCTCAATAATTACAACCAATTATTTTTAAGTTGAGTTTCTTCTTTTAAAAAAAAAATAATTCTCTACTTATAAAAATATGAGTTGTTTCCATTAAAAAACATTTTAAAAAATGTTGTATGAAACTCGATTTTGTTGAGAAATCTCAAAATACTAGATATTTTTACCTCAAAGTCCTGAGATACCTTGAACCAAAATTAATCTTGAACTTCAAATCATACACCCAATAACTTTTTTTTTCAAAATAAAATATGAAAAATAAATCGTCTTTTGTTATCATTTCTTCAAAGAGTTGTATGGGAATTCTTGACTTTCCAAAATGTCATTCTAATTATACTTTACAACTCACCATCTCCCTGTATCTTAAAAAACTCCTGAGTCATTTCACATGTTCTTTTCAGTTTAAAAGGTCAAAATGCTTTACCAAAAATTCTTCAACGTTTACTTAAAATTTTCTCTACCGCTAACAAGATCAGATTTATTATGAACGAATGGACTTCCAAAACATCACCTTAGGATTTTCCTTTTTAAATAAAACCCTGTCCTAATCTCTTTATTATATATATGCTACCAATAAAGTTGAAGATCATGAAAATGAACTTCACTTTTGTGATCTAATATTTTACTAGAAATTATTCCTAGATTCATATAGTATGAGTTAATTTGAATAAAAATACCTATTATTAAATATACATTTAATTATCACCTGAAAACCTACGCATAACTATGAATTTGTTGAAATAAGTTAAACTAATGTATAAAAAGGTCATCAATCTTTTTCAAAAATTTAAATAAGACATGTTAAAGTTCTCAAATTGTCTATTAGAATTATTTTTTTAAATTTCAATTAACCATTATATACCTTTTATCATTTTATTAAATAAATGAATTAATTTATCTTACAATAATAAGTTTGTCTTAAACTTATATATCTTTTCAATTTTTTAATATTAGTTTAACACTATTTTTATGCTTTTTAAATATTTTAATTTTTTAAATGAAAGTTCAAAAGGTTTAGAAATTAACACTAATCTATAAACTAATCTGATACTCTTTTAAAATTTAGCAGGTCGAAGTTAGTATTTTTAATCCGTTAGTCTGTTTAGATTAGTCTCGTCTAACTCATCAAACTATTGAGATGAGACTGATTAAATCCTAACCTATTTTTAATTAAAAATTAAAGTAAAAAATAAATTAATTTTCTTTTATATTATATTATTTAAAAAGATGTATTACAACATAATTTTTTAATTACAAATAAGTCTAATTATTAATTATAAAAAAAATAATTTAATATTAATTATAATAATTATTTTTATTTATTTTATTATAAATATTAATTAATAAACTAAAAACTTAAAAATATTTATACAATTAAATATTTATATATATATATATATATATAAACAAATTTTAAAATAAAAAAATACAAAAACAAAACTAAAAAAGTGTTGATAGGTCGATCCGCCAGTCTAACCACCTGTCAGATCATCCCATGTCTAAATCTGACTAAAATTTTCAACTCATTTTATTATCTAAGTGATTTTATCGTATGTTTGAAATGGATTAAATAACTTGTTTTTATTATCTAAGTGATTTTATCTCTCACCTCATTATCATATTTATTGTTTTAATTTATTGGTTTTGTATGGGACTACTTAAGTAAAGTTCCCAAATCACTGATTATATAAGATAAAAATAAATTTATTCAAAAATATTCCCAATTGATTTTATAAAATGGATTAAATCTAACCACTAATTGATTATATATATTATCGATATAACATAATAACAAATAATACATAGCTTATTAAGCGGCTATTAATGAAAAGGAACTCTTAACTTTACCTTTCACATTTCTTTTATCCACATCCAAAGAATGGCAGAAACAGTAAGATATTACAGACCCCAAAATGGATGGGATTCCAATGTAATTAATTGCACGCGTACAAGGAAAAAGGAAAGAAAAAAAAAAAAAA